>VOFC01005774.1_pt1 | contig 18448 bp, 34 predicted proteins | sample 5384161 | NCBI WGS metagenome assembly VOFC01 (sample SAMN12384722, study PRJNA508395) | human gut metagenome | isolation source: healthy gut B | host: Homo sapiens
TTCGTTCAGTTTACGTATTGCTGCGAGCGCCGGCACACTCGATGCCGCAAAGGGGAGGATGCAATGGTAAGCGGCGTTGATTGCTTTTACTGGTATTTTCCGGTGATAGATACCGTTCCAGGTACCGTAGTCCGTCTTGGAATATCCCTGCCATGCCGCGATATTCTTGTAGACCGCCTGGTCAATGGTGGCGTTAGCAGTTGTAGATCGTGCTGCTCACCAGCACCGGAATAATGGTGATGATCAGCGTTTAAAAATCTCTCCCGTACGAATCTGCGCTTGTCTTCCGCTCACTTGCGAAGCGTCTTTTTTAAACACCCGCAGATAGACAACAAGGACAAAACCCGCAAACAGCAGCGCACTCAGCGCTCCGGCAGCGGTTCCGATCGTTCCGCCCGCCGCACCGTAGGCTGCGCCGTAATCCTCGGCATTGCCTAAAAGCGCTCCGGCTTTGGAACCGTAGGAAAAAAGGACATACGCCGCCCACACGCTGACAATCGCATTTACAATCTGCTCTAAGATCTGGGATACGGCACTCGGCATCATCGTGCCAAGTCCCTGGAAAAAGCCTCGCATCACACCTAAGACCGCAACAATTACAAGAACCGGCACTAAAACCTTTAACGCAAAAGATACAAAGTGGGGTTCTAAGCAGCGTACCCGTAATAAAATCCCGCTCCGAAATAGAAATTGCCGCGGCAGCGGTTCCGGACACCAGCGCAAAAATCAGCGCGCACTTTAAGATGCGGTAGACATTGCGCCTTCTGCCCTGTGAGATATTTGCCGAGACAAGTTTGGATACCGCGAGCGGCAGGCTGTAGGACGAAATAATTAACAAAATATTATAGATGGTATAGGCACTGCCATAATAGTCGTTGCCGGTATCCCCAATAATCGCCGTCAGCGGCATGCGGTAAATCAGTCCGATCACACGGCTGATCAGCGAAAGCCGCCGCGAGGATTGTGCCCTGCGCCAGAAAACTTGTCGTATTTTTCCTTTTTTTATTGCCCATAAAAGTACCTCAAATCCTTTCGGAAGCGCCACGGCGCCGCCGTTCGTTAATCACGCGAGATGTTCATCTCCTCCAGAATCTGTCTCTGCTTCGGCTCCATGACTGCCGCGTCCTCCGGCGTCATGTGGTCATACCGAACAGATGAAGCATGCTGTGCAACGATCAGAAACGCAAATTCCCTGCGCTCGCTGTGTCCGTAGGCGGCAGCCTGTCCACCGAGATGACAATGTCTCCCAGCATGATCTCCCCGGTATCCGGATTAAAATTATCCTCATAATCCTCTTCCAACGCCGAGAAATCGCCCGCCTGCTCATAGGAGAGCATCGGGAAAGACAAAACGTCCGTCGGTGCATCAATCTGCCGGTACATCCGGTTGATCTCATAATTCCTTCATTGTCCGTCAGCGTCAGATTCACTTCCGCCTCATAAGGAAAACCTTCATGGTCGATGGTAAAAAGCGACAACCTCGCCCGCCAGCGCTTCATAATCAAATGTAAATGGCACGTCCACTTCGACTTCTAAATTCAGGCTCATACCAGTAATGCCTCCTCGTTCACAAGATATTCCCGTATTTTCAAAAACATATTCATGCTAAGCCCGGAACGGTCATACAGCCCCGCGGCAGAATATTCATTCAAGGTCTGATAGATCACCATATCCTGGTTCCAGTTGCTGCCAACGGTATCCTCATCCAGAACCTCCAGTTTTTCAACAGCCCGTCCACCATATGTACAATCGCCGACTCGATGGTGGATGGCAGAGTTTCTTCCCCGTTGTATTCCCCGATAATGCGGATTACCTTCTCCGGGAAGCAGGCTCTCTGTGCCATTTTCACACCGTTTTTGCAAGCGGTGCGCCCTCCAGTACGCCGATACGGTAATACATCCCCGCGGCGCTGCACACACGTTCGTCTGCCCCGACCACAGCAGCATCGCGCCGCCACAAGCATCACCCGCCTTGCATGGCTGTAGTCTGCCCTGGAAAAACTCGCCAGCTCCCGCGCCAGCGGATAGGATTCATCGGTGATGTCGACCATGACCTCATCGACTTCCGCATTTCTTGCATCCGCCAGCTTCCGGTAGCACAGATGCAAAAACAAAAGACGACCACACCGTCCGCCACGGCAGATACCATGATCCGGACGCTGATCTCCCGGTAGGTCAGATAGTAGAACAGAACCGGAAGAAGCATGCCGGCCATGCCGGCAAACCATTCATACCAGAACTGCTTTTTTTGCTGTTTTCCACTGCGTCCGCTGCCACCGCTCCGATCAGAACCAGCAGGATATACATGGAGAATTCCTGGATGGTTCCACCGCACAAAAAGACCGAGCAGGCTGCAGAAAAAGAGTCCGCTGCACGGGAAAGCTCGATATTCCCCACACCGAGCATCAAAATGGCAGATAGCATCACAGGTCTTGAAAATTCCGGAAGTACAAGACAGACCGCCGTCACCAAGCGACGCCAGATACCCTGCAAAAAATACGCCGGTAGCTTGTCTCACGTTTCCGCAATGCTCCGCTTCATCCGGCAGTGCTCAATAAAAAAACCACAACGCCAGAAATACCAGATTGATGATAACAAGGACGATCCACTCGTCGAGATACTGTCCCCTGATAAATGCCGCCGCTGTCGTAAACAGGATCGTTGCGGCAGACATGCCAAGCAGATATATTACTCTCTTTGCCACATAGCGATCATCCATTCGTGTTCTCTCTCCTGCTTCTCGCACCGGTTCTGCCCGCTCCGGTTCTGCTCGTGTTCTTTCTCGTGCCGGACGTCTTACCGGCGCGCTTCTCATAATCCTCGTATGCCTTGACAATCTTCTGCACCACCGGATGCCGCGACATCCTGGCTTGTCAGTTCGCAGATACCGATCTCCTCCACATTGCGCAGCACTTTCAGCGCAATGTCCAAGCCCGATGCGGCATCCGGCGCCAGATCCTTCTGGGTGGCGTCACCGGTGATGACCGCCTTTGAACCGAAACCGATTCTGGTCAGAAACATCTTCATCTGCGCCGGCGTCGTGTTCTGCGCCTCGTCCAGAATGATAAACGCGTTATCTAACGTACGTCCGCGCATGTAGGCAAGCGGAGCCACCTCAATCAGTCCCTTTTCCATATTCTTCTGGAAGCTTTCCGCCCCATAATCTGATACAGCGCGTCGTAAAGCGGTCTTAAGTAAAGGATCAACCTTGCTCTGCAGATCACCCGGAAGGAAGCCAAGCTTCTCCCCGCCTCAATCGCAGGCCTGGTGAGGGGGATAATCGCCCGACCTCCTCGTTTTTAAACGCGGTGATTGCCATCGCCATCGCCAGATAAGTCTTACCACCGGTACCCGCCGGTCCCATGCCGAACACGATCATCTTTTCGCGGATGGCATCCACATAGGCTTTCTGACCGAGTGTCTTGGGCTTTACCGGCTTGCCGTTGATCGTGTGGCAGATGCAGTCGCGGTCGATCTCCACGATCGCCGACTCTTTTTCCTCCGCCATCAATGCCAGTGCATAGTTGACATTCTGTTCCGTGATGACATTTCCGCGTTTGGACAATTCCAGAAGCTGCATGAAAACATCCTGCGCGCGCCTGCAGCGTCTTTTTCGTCTCCGAGGATTTTCATATCTTCTCCCCGGACAACCACCGTCACATTCAAGGTACGCCTCGATTTTTTGATATAGACATCAAACGACCGAACACATTCGCCATGTGGTCTGTCGGTATATTTAACGAAACTTCAGTCAGACTCATTTTCATTCTGCCTTTCTTGCATTGTGGTATCGTAAACCTCTGTCGGCTGATAGGAAACAATGGATTCGTGCGCCCACAGATCGCCGCTTACCACATATTTTTCACCCGTACTTTTTATAATAACATTTTTGATATAATTTGAATACCTTTTTCTTCCAAATCTTTGATGTAATCCGAGAGATTCTTTTGTGGCAATCTGACGGATCTCCTCTTCGGTGCGCTCGTGCCGCACCTGCTCGAACTCACTTTTATTCAGCCACACGGGCAGATAAAAATTGTCCGCCACATGGGCTGCCTGCTCTCCGTCTGCACCTGGTATTCTGCAAACGGATTCCGGAAAAACAGCCCAGTCGAACACGTTATCAAGCAGCGTGATGCTGTAGCACTCCCTTCGTGTTCCCGGTCGGCGCCATCTCCACCCAGGTGCCATCAATCACATCCCGGTAGAATAGAGTACCTTTCGCCTTGATGTCCGCATCGGACGGACGGTAGAGGTACTGCATGATCTCACCGTCGTCGTTTAACACTTCAATGCGCCCCGAGATCCAAGATGTCGCCTTTCTTTACCTCCCGCTCCCCACCGCGGCAAGCGGCGTGTGCCCGCGCGTGTCACCATCTCGGTAATCACGCCGTCTTTGGCGGCGACAATGTCCCTGCGGTTCCTCTTCGCCTCATATTCTTCCTGCGGCAGGAGGTTTTCCTGAATATCGACCGTCATCTTTGTACCATAAATCTTGATGGAAGTCAGATGACATCCCGGTAGCGGCTCCGCATGGCTTCTTCCAGATCCTCGCACGAAATCCGGGATTTTTTTCGTTCCAAACGATGCGTGTTCCTCCTCCAGGAAATCCAGAATCGTCTCCGTGGTCAGATAGGAATTCCCGTTGATTTCGATATTCCAGATGAATCCGGACAGATCATACAGCAAAAAGCAGAAAAAAAGCAGGCCTGCCGGGAAAAGATACCGTCTGCGGTAGCGAAAACGCACAAAACGGCATCCCCACACGCTTCTGAATCCGGATCTGCGTTTTGGTTTTTTTCAGAATGGGCTTCAGCTGTCGGAATGCATCGACACTGATACAAAAAGTATATCCATTTTCACACGGTTTTAAATTCCAGATCAGGATATTCCGGTTCCCGCACAGATTTAAGAACCGTTCCGGTGCATATCCGTCAGCTTCACATGAACATAACCGCGAAAATATTTGATCACAGAGAGCAACATCGTCTCAGTTCTCGTACTCTATCGTATCAATGCTGCCCGTTATTTTCATTTCTTCATTCGTGTATAATAATCTATGGCAAGACGGACACCGGTAATCCGTATCCTGCAGGTTTTGTCTGCACCCGGATAAAGGAATCCTCGTATTCCAGGATTCCTTTATAATTTGAAATCACAGCTTCCCCTCTGCCGGTGACGGTCACGATCGCCGCCCCGAGCATGAGGTCTTTGGGAAGCTCCAGGTTATCTACAATTCTTTCGCGCAGCGAAATCTGTGACCGCTGAAGTTCTGCTATTTTTTTCTCATATAGCACTATATGAGGAAAAATACCGTCTTTATTCTGGAAAGATATATTCTCGACCACCGGCACGAAAAGCCGCCGGCTCTTTGGCGATCTCGTAGGCATGGGCAATTTTTTCATACGCCGCCTGCATTTTGGCATCATCATTGCCATAAATCGTCGCAAGCACTTCACCGTCACTTACCGCATCCCCGTTCTTTTTTCTCCAGAATAATACCAACGGATAGATCAATCGCACTCTCCTTGGTCTCTTCCGCCTCCCAGGGTCATGCAGGCAATTCCGATGTCTTCCGCCAGAATCCGGTGCACATATCCGCTCTCTTTTGCCGTGACCTCTAGTGTCTTCCCCCGCAACCGGCAGAAGGGATGTGTCATAGACCGGTGCAGCATCTCCGCCCTGTGCGCGCACGAACTGGGCAAATTTATCGAGTGCCGATCCGTCTTCTATCACGCCCTCCATCAGTGCGCGGGCTTCCTTTCGTCCGCCGCCCGCCCTGCGAGCATAAGCATCTGGCTCCCCAGTGCAAACACCACTTCTTTGAAATCAGCCGGTCCCTCTCGCGCAGGGTATCGATCGCCTCCCGGACCTCGAGCGAATTGCCGACGGCGCGTCCCAACGGCTGATCCCATATCCGTGATGACAGCCACCGTCTTCTTGCCCGCCATCGTACCGATGGAGACCATCTCTTTTGCGAGCGCTCTGGAATCCTCAAGCTTTTTTCAAAAGCGCCGTTGCCCGTCTTGACATCAGAACGATGGCATCGCTTCCGGACGCCAGCTTTTTGCTCATGATGGAGCTGGCAATGAGCGACATCTGATCCACCGTTGCCGTCACATCACGCAGCGCGTATAATTTCTTGTCCGCCGGAGCCAGATTGGCTGTCTGTCCAGCAATGGCAATCCCGATGGTATTGACATTCCCGGCAACGCTGCTCCTCGGAAGCGCGGTCGTAAACCCGTCAAAACATTCTAACTTGTCGATTGTTCCGCCGGTATGCCCCAGTCCCCTGCCGGACATTTTGCAACCCGGAACCCCGAGCGCAGCAATGATCGGTGTCAGCGCCAGTGAGTCTTGTCTCCCGCCTCCGGTGCTGTGCTATCGACCTTTACCCCCTTGATCCCCGAGAGATCCAGCACATCACCGCTGTCCCTCATGGCAAGCGTTAAATCCACCGTCTCGCGCGGCGTCATTCCGCGAAAACAGATCGCCATTGTCATGGCGGACATCTGATAATCGGAATGCTTCCCTCCGTAAAACCTTCTATCATATAGCGGATCTCATCCGTGGAAAGTTCCCCGCCCTGCTTCTTTTTTAAGATCAAATCATACATTCTCATACTGCAATCCCCCTTATTTCTAAAAGTATACTTTTTATTGTAACACCGTTTAACCGCCGATTCAACATTTGCCACGCGGACGCTTGACAAGTCGTGCGGCGGACTTCTATACTGATGATAGATTTTTAAGCTTCTACAGGGAAAAGGAGACCGTTATGACCGGATATCAAATTCAAAGACACAGAATATTACTGTGCGTGCTCGCACTTTTTGCTTGGGAATGGCTCTGATGGGATGTAAAAAGCATCGCTGGATGACTGGTATGCCACACAGGCGGATCAGTTTCAGGAGATGACAGACGCCGTCAATTCCCAGGATCTGGGATACACCTGGACATTGTCACCGCAGATTCCGATGCGTTAGTGTTCCAGTACACGCTTTCTAAGGCGTATGATATGTCGGATGACGCCGACGCCGACGCACTGACGCAGCTGTATGACGCCATTTTGACAGCTATGCCTCCACTTTTTCCTCGCTGCGCGCGCGCAGATTGCAGATGAGACCGGCATAAACGGCATCGCCATCCGGCTGACCGCCTTAAATCCGGACGGAACCGTTCTGTATTCCAGGGACTTTACCGGATAGCCTGCCGCTAAGGGTTCCCGGTTCATGATGCGGTAGCCGCGGTAGATCTGCTCCAGCAGAATCACGCGCATCAGCTGGTGTGGAAACGTCATTCTGGAAAAAGAGAGCTTAAAATCCGCCGCCGCAAGCAGCTCTTTTGACATGCCGAGTGACCCACCGATCAAAAAGATCACATTGCTGATCCCGTCAGTTCCCAGTTTTTCCAGTTTCTGTGAGAGTTCGACCGAATCGAGTTCCCTGCCGTCTATGGCGAGTGCCATGACATAGGAGCTGCTCTGCCTGCATTTCTCGAGGCGGGCAAGCACACGCTCCCCTCCTTTTGCCGGATCTGCATTTCTTCCGTGGCCCTTGCGCCGTCTGGCGTCTTTTCATCTGCGACCTCGATGATTTCCAGCTTGCAATAGCGCGTCAGGCGCTTAGCGTATTCCTCGATGGCATCTCTGTAAAATTTTTCTTTGATTTTTCCAACGCATAAAAATTGTAATCTTCATAGCAGGTTCATTATAACATTCTTTGGTTGCGGCAGTCTATAAAATCTCCTATAATATAGGAAAAGAAAACTAAAGAAAGCGAGAACTTATTATGTGGTGTCCAGAATGTAAAACGAATATGTAGCGGGAATCGTCCGCTGTCGGACTGCGGCGTGGATCTGGTGGAGTCGCTCTCCATATCAGAGGACAAATCAAAAGACAGTCGGATGCCTTCTCCCGACGATGACATGGAAGAACTTTCGGCAGCTTCCACCGTCAGGGCAGCGGAAGGCGGCAGAGGAGATACTCCGCCGCTTACTGCACATTCACACGCCTACCGGTCCAAGGCTTCCCAGACCGAAGATATGAAGTCTACCGCCTATACCTTTACCGGGGTCGGCATCATCGGACTGGTTCTTTTAGTGCTGTTTTTTCTGCGGCGTTCTTCCGATCCATATTACCGGTGCCGCCAGAATTCTGACGGGTCTTGTCATGGGAATCATGTTCGTTATCTTTTTGTGGATCGGCATCCGTTCCTTCGGACAGATCAAACAGCTCAAAGATGCGACTGCAACAGAAGATGCACTGCAGGATGAGATCCTCAAATGGTTTCTGGATACCTACCGTGCCGATGTCATTGATCAGTCCGTCGACAACGATCAGCCGGAGGAGGCGCTGTATTTTTCCCGCTACGAAGTGATGGAAAAGCTGCTGCTTCATCAGTATCCTCCCTTTCGGAATCCTTTACCGATCATATGATTGAACTGCTCTACGCCGAGCTTTTCTAAAATCGGGACATTTCCAAAACAGCACTTCTTTCATGCAGCGACTTATGGTACAATAGAACCATCAAATATACTATTGAGAGGTGACGATTTTGAAATTACTGGAAGAAAAGATTCTTTCCGAGGAAAGGCATTAAACAAAGACATTCTTAAGGTAGACAGTTTTATCAATCATCAGGTGGATCCGGTGCTCATGGCACAGATCGGGGAGGCATTGCCGCACATTTTAAAGGCAGAGGCATCACGAAAGTGGTTACCATCGAAAGTTCTGGAATTGCTCCTGCTCATGACCGCATCTGCGCTGGGCGTTCCTATGGTAATTTTGAAGAAGCAGCCTTCTCAGATTTTAAATGATAATCTCTACCAGACTGTGATCACATCCTTTACCAAAAGACGAACTACGAGCGACGCTCTCAAGAAGTACATCTCCGAGGAGGATCATGTCTTAATCATCGATGATTTCCTTGCAAACGGTGAGGCTGCGACCGGAGCGATCCGTCTTCTGCGTCTGGCACATGCAACCATCGCCGGTCTCGGCGTTCTGGTGGAAAAGTCTTTTTCCAGCCGGACGTGAAAAGCTGGTTGATCAGGGAACCGAAGTGTATGCACTTGCCAGAGTCGGTGCAATGGATACGGACCACGTTGAATTTTTACCGGCGGACGACGAGTGATCTTCTAAAAGGGTCTGGTCGCAATAAGCATATCATGCTTTGCGTTGATAAGTAATATTATTAAAAAGACCACACCGTGGGATTTCAGAGAAATGCAGATGAAAATTCGGTTCAAAAATGTGGCATTTCTAACCAGCCGGATGTTTGCAATCTGCGATGATCCATGTCTTTCAAGTTTGGAGCACTCCACGGACTGTATCCGCAAATCATGAGACAATTTAAGAACTTTCGTGTGGCGCTTTTGCCGCTGCTGAATAAAAACATAATCGCGCGAAGCCGATGTCTGAGTTGCCATCTGCCTTATTTTCAATAGCAGATGGCAGCGAGTTTCGGTTCGCGCGATTTTATAGTGTTCTGTGAAGCAGCGGCATTAGCCGCCACTAGAAAGTTCGCCCATTGTCTCTGATTTGTCGGACACACTCCGGGAGTGTCCAAACGTGGAAGAGACACGGAATTCGATGCAAACATTGAGCAGGAAGAAATGCACACATTTTTCTCAACCGAATTTCCATTGCATTTCCACATGAAATCTCCAAGTATGTTTCTTATAATATTACTTATCACCCCAAAGAGGTTACGCTTATTGCGGCAATTCCTTTTTACGGGTAATAGATAAAATTGGCACGGTAAACACCGCTGTCAATCCCGTCTTTTTGTCCACCACAAGTACGGACAGGACATTGTTGCCCTCCGGCACCTCAAACGGCTCCGTGTAGCGCGCAGACGCCGTGGTAGGATCGGTTCCGTCCCAGGTATAGTAAATGCTGCATCCATCCTCTGCGGTCAGCGCCACGAGTGTCGGCTCATAAAAACGGCCTCCGTCCGGCGACACCTCTGCAAAACCGGTGGTGCAAGTTCGATCTCAAAATCGGCATACGTCACGGAACTGTAGATTCCTTATCGTTCCGGCAGACCGCCGCGATGGTATATTTGCCACTCTCATCAAAGACGAGCGGGTTTCCGACAAAATACCTCGTTCCGGTCTTGGCATCCAGTTCGTTCTCATCTCCATTGATCGTATAGTAGATGGCATCCCCGTCTGTCGACGCAATCTCTACCTCGAGCGCCTCATCATACTTTCCGGACGGCACATCTCCCTCAGGATCCGTAATCAGCGGTGCAGATGTCATGTAATCCGCAAACAAATCCAGAATCTTATCCTTATTCTTAAGATCCTCGGCATCGACCTCCGCTTCCAGATCCAGAATGCTGTCGTAATCTTCCCTCGCATCATAGATAGCGATCAGATCTCTGTATGCCTCCTCATTGGCAGGATCAAGCTTTACGACCTCAATCAGGAGCACCATTGCCGCATCGGTATTTTTCTGTTTTTCATAGATCTCAATCATCTTCTCACGCGCGGTAATATCGTTTGGATACAGATACAGCGCACGCTCGTAATAGTCAAGTGCCTCCCCGTTATTCTGCGCATCAGCCGCCATGGCCGCCTGTTCCATCTGATAGTCGTAGAATTGGCATTCCGGTGATCGATTGCAACCTTAATCAGAATTCCCGCCAGAACGAGAAGCACCAGCAGAATTCCCCCGATGAGAAATGGCAGCCGGCGATTTTTCTTCCTCTGCGGCTGTTTGGGCTTTTGCTGCTTTGCCTGTGCCGGCGCCGGTTCCTTCCCGGCAGATTCCTCCTCTTTTAGAAGAGAACGCAGATAGTCATCCTCCAACACACTGTAATCCGGCACAATCTGTACCGCATTTCCACACACGGAGCAGTAGATACATCCCTCTTTGATCTCTGCCCCACACTTTGCACATTTCATATGAAACGATTCCTCTCACTCTTTCATCCATATGGATTCTACATCTGTTACTGCAACATGGACTCCACACAATTATGCATCAGCATTGCAATGGTCATAAATTTACTCCGCCCGGAACCGGTGTGATCGCCGACGTATGCGGCGCAACCTCATCATATCTGACATCCCCGCACAGCTTGTTGTTCTCATCGCGGTGAATTCCCACATCGATGACAACCGCCCCTTCTTTGATGTAATCTGCCGTGATAAACTGCGGCTTTCCGATTGCAACGATCAGGATATCCGCCGTTTTGCAAAATTCCGGCAGATTCTGTGTGTCTTGGAATGTGCAATGGTGACCGTGGCATTCTCGCGCAGCATTAAAAGTGCCATTGGCTTCCCCACGATATTGCTTCTGCCGATTATCACACAATGTTTTCCTTCCATCTTAATTCCGGAGCGCTTTTAAGAGCTGGATGATTCCCGCCGGTGTACAGGAGACAAATCCCGGCTCCCCCGATCACAAGCTTTCCAACGTTTTCCGGGTGGAATCCGTCCACATCCTTTTCGGGTGCGATCGCACGAATCACTTTGTCTGCGTCAATCTGTGCCGGAAGCGGAAGCTGCACCAGAATTCCGTTTACCGAAGCATCACCATTCAGCTTCTCCACAAGCGCAAGAAGTTCTTCCTCCGTCGTCTCCTCAGGCAGTTCATAGGACAGGGAACCGATGCCGATATAGGCGCAGGCTTTCTTTTTGTTATTGACATACACGCTGGAAGCCGGATCGGTTCCTACCTGGATCACTGCAAGCACCGCTTCTTTTCCAAGCTTTTTTCTGTTCCGCAACCTGCTCGCGCAGTTCGTCCTTGATCTCCTGTGAAATCTTTTTTCCGTCAATGATCTGTGTCATACGTATCCTCCATTCTGGCTCTTAGAATAATCCGGTAATGACTCCGTCATCATTGACATCAATACCGTACGCCGCCGGGTTCTTGGAAAGTCCCGGCATCGTCATGATCGAACCGGTAACTGCAACGACAAAGCCGGCTCCTGCCGATACATAAACCTCGCGCACATTGATGGTAAAACCGTTCGGTCTTCCAAGCTTCGTCTGGTCATCGAAAGAGAATACTGTGTCTTTGCCATGCAGACCGGGAAGGATGACATTCCCATATCGGCAATTCTCTTCAGTTCCTTTTTTGGCAGCTGCGGAATAGGTCACTCCGTCGGCTCCGTAAATCTCTCTCGCAACAGTTGCGATCTTATCCTCAAGGCTCATATCATCCGGATATAATGGCTTGAAATGGCTTTCCTTCTGCTCCAGTGTAAGCAGCACCTTGTTGGCAAGCTCAATGCCGCCTTTACCGCCCCTTTTCCCAGACCTCGGAAAGTGCAAACTCACATCCGCGTTCTCTGCAGAACTGCTCCACGTAATCCGTCTCCGCTTTTGTGTCTGTGACAAAGGAGTTCAAGGTAACCACAACCGGCACACCGAACTTCTGCAGGTTCTCAATATGCTTCTCCAGGTTGACAATCCCCTTCTTCAATGCATCCAGATTCTCTGTGCCAAGATCCGCTTTCGCCACGCCGCCGTTGTATTTGAGTGCACGCACAGTTGCAACCAGCACAACGGCATCCGGTGCCAGTCCTGCTTTCCGGCACTTGATATCGAAGAATTTTTCAGCGCCGAGATCTGCGCCAAAGCCGGCCTCCGTAATCACATAATCCGCGAGCTTTAAGGCTGTCTTTGTAGCACGGACACTGTTGCATCCGTGCGCAATATTGGCGAACGGACCTCCGTGAACAATGGCAGGCGTGTGCTCTAACGTCTGGATCAGGTTCGGCTTTTAGCGCGTCCTTTAACAGTGCCGCCATCGCGCCGGTCGCTTTCAGATCGTCCGCGGTCACCGGCTTTCCGTCAAACGTATAGGCCACGATAATCCGTCCGAGCCGGCGCTTTTAAGTCATGCATATCGTCAGCCAGACAAAGAATAGCCATAATCTCCGACGCAACCGTGATGACAAAGTGATCTTCTCTTACCATTCCGTCCATCTTGCTTCCCAGACCGACGACAATGTTACGGAGGACACGGTCGTTCATATCCATGCAGCGTTTCCAGACGATCTGCCGCGGATCAATTCCAAGCTCATTGCCCTGCTGGATATGGTTGTCCAGAAGAGCTGCCAGGAGATTGTTGGCGGAGGTAATTGCATGGAAATCACCGGTAAAGTGCAGATTCAGATCCTCCATCGGCACAACCTGCGCGTATCCGCCGCCGGCTGCACCTCCCTTGATTCCAAAACACGGTCCAAGGGACGGCTCTCTTAACGCGATGACCGCCCTTTTCCCAAGTCTGCCGAATGCCTCGCCGAGGCCGACGCTCGTGGTGGTCTTTCCCTCTCCCGCCGGCGTTGGATTGATTGCGGTCACAAGAATCAGTTTCCCGTCTTTTCTGTCGGAAACCCGACGGATCAGCTCGTCCGAAAGCTTTGCCTTGTACTTTCCGTACAATTCCAGATCATCCTCCGGGATGTCAAGCTTTGCAGCCACCTCGCGAATATGTACCATCTGGGCTTCCTGTGCAATTTCAATATCACTTTTCATAATGTCTCCTCCATTCCGCCGCCAGAGCGGCTTTGTATGTTTTATATGAATCCTGTTACAGATATTCCTCTTCGTACTGCTCAAACTGCTCGGGCGACATTAAAACCCGCCGCGGCTTTGTGCCTTCCTCAGACCTACGATACCCGCTTCCTCCAGTTGATCCATAATGCGGGCTGCACGGTTAAAACCGATTTTAAAATACCGCTGAAGCATGCCGATGGAACCTTTTTCCGTCTCCATGAGAAGGCGCGCCGCATCTGCAAAATAAACGTCCCTGCCGTCCCCTGCATCCGCGCCGGAATCGATCGCTACGGTGGTGTTGGCGGATTCCATGTTGCTCAGCTTCTCCTCCATCTCCGCACTGTAGGTCACCTGACCATTCTGTTCCTTGATAAACCCTACAACGGCAGATACTTCCTCATCCGATACAAATGCGCCCTGCACACGCACCGGCTTTGGAATTCCCTGCGGGCTGAACAGCATGTCTCCCTTGCCGAGGAGCTTCTCGGCGCCGTTCATATCCAGAATGGTTCTCGAATCTACGCCCGAAGTCACGGCAAAGGCGATACGGCTCGGCATATTCGCCTTGATCAGACCGGTAATGACATTGACCGACGGACGCTGTGTCGCAATGATCAAATGAATGCCGCACGCTCTTGCGAGCTGTGCCAGACGGCAGATGGATTCCTCGACTTCGCCCGGCGATACCATCATAAGATCCGCCAGCTCGTCCACGATAATCACAATCTGCGGCAGCTTTTCCGGCTTCGGATCGCCCTCGATCGTCGGCAGGGATTCGATCTTCGCATTGTAGCCCTTTTAAGTCTCTCACCGAGGCATTGGCGAACTTCTGATAACGGTCTGTCATCTCATCCACCGCCCAGTGCAGTGCACCCGCCGCTTTTTTTCGGATCGGTGACCACCGGTATCATCAGGTGCGGGATGCCGTTATAGACACTCAGTTCCACAACCTTCGGATCAATCATAATCAGCTTGACCTCTTTGGGGTTCGCCTTGTAGAGGATGCTCATGATAATCGTGTTGATACATACGGACTTACCGGAACCCGTCGCACCGGCAATCAGAAGATGCGGCATCTTGGCAATGTCCGCCACCGTCACCTTTCCGCCGATGTCCTTTCCGACGCCGAAAGAAATCTTTTTGACGGATGCTTTTAAATTCTTCCGACTCTACCAGTTCTCTAAAAAGAAACCATGACGTTTTTCTTTGTTCGAACCTCAATACCGATCGCCGCCTTTCCGGGGATCGGTGCCTCGATACGAATATCCGCCGCTGCCAGATTCAGCTTGATGTCGTCGGCCAGATTGACAATCTTGCTGACCTTTACTCCCATCTCCGGCTGCAGTTCATAGCGCGTCACGGCAGGACCGCAGCTGATGTTGGTAATCGTGACATTCACGCCGAAATTCTTTAAGGTCTGCTGCAGCTTCATCGCGGTCTCCTGCAGATGCTGTCTGGAATCCCCTGCTTTGTTTGCCGCCTTTGTCAGAAGATCTGCCGGAGGGAACACATACGGACGCTCGGAGGCATCTGCTCCGCCGACACTACTTTCACCGGATGCCGCAGGTGCAGATGTGGTATGTCCGGCATTTTCCCCGATGCCGGACACAGCCTTTGTCTCTGCGGGCGATACGGCTGCCGATGCTTCCTGCGGCTCTTTCAGCTGTACTTTCGGCGCAGCCGCCTCCCATGCGTTTTCTGGTCCGGCCGCACTGCCCCATGATTCTTTCTGTTCCTGCGCAGATGCAGTGCTCCACGGATCTTCCGGTTCGGCTGCGCTGCTCCACGGATCTTTCTGTTCCTGCGAGGCTATAGTGCTCCATGGATCTTCCGGCTCTGTTGCCACATCCCACGATGCTTCCGCCGGCGCAGTATTCCAGGATGCTCCCTGTGCAGTCTCCGTTTCCGGAGTCCATGCAGATATGTTCTGTGAAGCCTCCGGTGTCACAGCCGCAAGCGCTTCGTCTGAGAACGCCGACGGCGTCAGATTCTCTGCAGGCGGATATCCGCCGTCCGACGTGAGAGGCACAATCTTTTCTTCCCGTACCTCCGGCATCTCCAGATAATCCTCCGCATTCAGTTCACTGATCTCATCGGAATGTTCAATGACATTCTGCCGCGGCAGCACCCGGGTGTCAATGGCAACCCCTTCCACCTTGCGATCCATCCGCCTTAATGCCTGTTCTCTCTGCGCTGCTCCCGCTCTTCCCGCTGGATTCTCACGCGTTCCTTATGGCGTTCATTTCCGCTACGCGCGGATTCGTAGACCTTTTCCCGCCTTTTTGCATTCCGCGAAGCGCAGAGCGCTCTGTAATTAACACCAGCGATATGATTAACATGATCGCATCGATCACATAAGAACCAGCCAGACCGAAATTCGGGCAGAAAATCCATGCCAGAAGTCCGCCGATGAAGCCGCCTCCCGTCCGGTGCTCAAAACTGTAGCTGTATGCCGCAGCGGCACCGTCAACCGCAGACCTTTGGTCAGCAGTTCGATCAGCATACATAAGAACAGATCAAACAGAATCATCGCCACAAGCTTTACGGTTGCCACCCGGTTGCCCCTGTTCGACACGGCAAAAAAAGTACCGACAAGAAGAAGCACCGGGAACACATACGCGATCAGTCCCATGACGCCAAAAAAGAACCTGCTCACTGCATTGCCGATGGTTCCCCGATTCCGAAATTACTGATAAATAATAAAATAGATACCGCTACAATGATCCAGAGAATGACCTCCCTGGTAAAATCCTCCTGCTGCTGTGCAGCCGTCTTTTTCTTCCGTCCTGTACTTCCCTTCCGGCTTGTCTGTGCCTTTCGTTTCCCAGATGTACTCTTTTTATTCCCTGTTGCCAAAACTTACTAACCTCCAAAACCGTTATGCCAGATAAAAAATACCCGCCGATGGACAATGCGCCAACGAGCAGACAGTAGATGGCAAAAAACGGTGAACTTTTTGCGGACGATGACAAGCATCGTCTTAATGCAGACATATCCCACAACCGCCGCGACCGCCATACCGATCACATAGTAGACAACCTCCGTTCCCGACACCGCCAGGTCTGTGGCATCTTTTTAATTCGAGAACAAGCGCGCCAAGAATCGCCGGTATCGACATCAAAAACGAGTATTTCACGGCAAAATTGCGCTGATAACCCGCAAGCAGGCAGGCGGTAATCGTCGTACCGGAGCGTGAAAGTCCCGGAAGCGTTGCGATTCCCTGTGCGATTCCGACAGAAAACGCATCCGTGTAGGTGACGTTTTCGGAAGTTTGTCGCCGTCCTTGCAGTGATCCGCGATCAAAAGCAACACTGCCGTTGCGATAAGGCAGATGCCTGGAACAATCAGAATCTCGGAAGCCATCTCCACGACATCCTTGCAGAAATAGCCGATAATTCCAGTCGGTATTGTCGATACGATAATCAGCATGGCAAATTTGCGGTAGCTGCTGTTGATCACGCGTCGATACGCCATCTGCTCTTTGCCGGTCTTATTCCGGAAGAAGACAATCACATTGTATCCGGCGTCGCGGATGATGCAGCATCCATCTACCACCAGTTTTAAGATGTCCCGGTAGTATACCAGGGAGATTGCAATCAATGTACCGACGTGAAGCAGTACATCATATAAAATTCCCGTGTCGGTATTGACATCAAACAGTATTTAAAAAGTGCCAGATGCCCGGAACTGCTCACCGGCAAAAACTCGGTCAGTCCCTGTATAATGCCCATCAAGATCGCCTGTAATAATGACATGGCAGCCTCCTTATCCGATTCGTAAAAATCTGTCAAACTTATACATACATGACCAATTTTAACATATTTGAGGGCGGTTGTCATTAAAAGGTTTCTTAATAATTTTTTCCCTTTGCGGCATCAATCATCGCATGCAGTTTTAAAAACGCGGCATCGATTCCGCCCACGGCATCGATCAGCCCTTCCCGAACCGCTTCCTCCCCGACTAAAATGGTTCCAAGGTCTTTTGTCAGCATTCCCGTGTTCATCATCAGTTCCTCCAGACGCTCTTCCCCCGCCTTTGAATGCGACGCGATAAAGGTTAAAATCCGGTTCTGCATCTGCTTAAAATAATCGTAGGTCGGCTTGGCGCCTATGACGGTTCCGCTCATGCGCACGGGATGAATCACCATGGTGCCCGACGGGACAATAAACGAGTAATCCGTGGAGACAGCGAGCGGCACGCCGATCGAATGGCTTCCTCCGAGCACGAGCGATACCGTCGGTTTGCTGATCGACGCAATCATCTCTGCAATGGCGAGTCGCTCTCAACGTCGCCGCCGACTGTATTTAAGAGCAGCAGGATTCCTTCCGTATCCCGGTTGTCCTCCATCTCCGCCAGCTTCGGAAGCACGTGTTCGTACTTGGTTGTCTTAGTCGTCGCCGGCAGACAATCGTGTCCCTCAATCTCTCCTATAATCGTTAAAAGTGAGATCCGGTTGTTCTCCCGGTTGTTATTTAACGCAACCTGTCCGAATTCCCGGATGTCCTCATTTTTCTGTTCCTGTTTTTCTGACATAGTTTCTCCCCTCTCCTTCGGTCTTCTCTTTTTACTAATTGCATAAAAAGCAGGGTGCAAAATTGCACCCTGCTTAGTATGTATCACCCAGCGTCATATTATGTCAGCTCACGCTACACTTCTCCCAGAAGATAGCGGTACAATCCCTCATAGCGTCCCTTTGGAATTGTTCCAGGAATAGTCGTTTGCCATTCCGCGGTCAATCATCTGGTTCCACTGCTTCTTGCGGTCAAAATAGATATGTTTGGAGTAGTTGATCACGCCTAACATCTCGTCTCCGTTATAGTTTTGCAAACGAGAATCCGTCTCCGGTGTTCTCGTACTCATTGTACGGCTTTTTACGGTATCCGGAGTCCGCCCGTCTCCCGCACGATCGGCACCGTGCCGTAACGGAAAAAGA
>VOFC01004822.1_pt1 | contig 18440 bp, 18 predicted proteins | sample 5384161 | NCBI WGS metagenome assembly VOFC01 (sample SAMN12384722, study PRJNA508395) | human gut metagenome | isolation source: healthy gut B | host: Homo sapiens
CGGATTCAACTATCCGGCAGACAACGACCATCACGACAAACATTTAAGCATATTCTCCCGTAAAGCCCCTTACAGTTATGGCTGGGACTGGGGAATCCGCATGGTGACCAGCGGCATCTGGCGTCCGGTGACCATCCGTTTTTATAACGCAGCTTCTATCAGTGACTACCACGTAAAAGCAACAACTCGCACTGACCGACCAGCTGCCGCAAACCTGTCTAATGAATTAGAAATAAACAACATACTCCCCCGGCCACTTCAGGCAGAGGTGAGAATCAATACCTCATTCGAAGGAAGTGCAGAAAAAAGCATCAGCCAGGCAATCACCTTACAGCCCGGAATCAATCATGTTTCCATACCTTCCGAAGTGGCATCCCCCGTACGTTGGATGCCGAATGGATGGGGAAAGCCCGCCCTGTATGATTTCTCCGCTCAAATCGTAGTAGAAGATAAAGTCGTAGCCGAGCAATCGCACCGGATAGGACTGCGTACTGTTCGCCTCGTTAATGAAAAAGATAAAGACGGAGAATCCTTCTATTTTGAAGTAAATGGTGTACCTATGTTTGCCAAAGGAGCCAATTACATCCCCCAGGATGCACTCTTGACTAACGTCACTACCGAACGCTACCAAACCTTATTCCGCGACATCCGCGAAGCGAACATGAATGTCATTCGTGTATGGGGAGGTGGAACGTACGAAGATGACCGTTTCTATGACCTGGCAGATGAAAACGGAATACTGGTGTGGCAAGACTTCATGTTTGCCTGCACTCCCTATCCGTCCGACCCCACCTTTCTGAAAAGGGTAGAGGCGGAAGCCTGCTATAACATCCGTCGCCTTCGCAATCATGCTTCCCTGGCGATGTGGTGCGGCAATAACGAAATACTGGAAGCCTTAAAATATTGGGGATTCGACAAGAACTTCCCGCCCGCCCGAAATCTATCAGGAAATGTTTCGAGGCTATGCCGACAAACTGTTCCATCAGCTCCTTCCAGCCAAGGTTAAAGCTGGCCGGTCGTTTCCTGGTCGAGCATTGATTATTATGGCAATTGGAAAGCGTTGCATTATCAGGCAAAAAGAGCTTTTGCTCCGGTATTGGTAGATGCTGTCAAGGAAGGGGAGGATTTGAATATTTATGTTATGTCGGACAAACTGGAAGCGGATAAAGAGGTGACTTTATTGTTGCGTGTGATGGATTTTAATGGAAAAGTTCTGACTAAAAAGAGTATCAAGGGCGAGGTTCCGGCCAATGCTTCCACCTTATATTATAAGGAACCTTATGCGGGTATAACAACAAGTCCTCAAAATACTTTTCTTCTAATGACATTAAAAAATAAGAAAGGTGAGGTTTTATCCGAAGAAATTTATTACTTTAACCACGCAAAAGATCAGGAGCTTCCGAAGACCGAGATCCGCTATAAAGTGAAGCCGATGGATGGAAAATATGAAGTGACTCTGTCTGCCAGACAGCTGGCCAGGGATGTGTTCATAGAGATTCCTGTTCAAGGTGTGAGATTTACTGACAACTTCTTTGACTTGTTGCCGGGACAGACAAAGAAAGTGATTATTACTTCAGATAAACTGAAGAAGAATGAAAAGGTTGATATAACTATCAAGCAATTAAGTGATACTAACTAATCAATTAATATCTATTATGAAAACTTTAATGGGCCTTGCAGGGCTGACAATGGCAGGTTTTATGCTTTTATCCTGTAACACAGAAGTGAAAGAAGCAAATTATCAGATAATTCCGTTACCGCAGGAAATTTCGGTAATGGATCAGGCTGCTCCGTTTATTTTGTCAAATGGAACTAAGATAATGTATCCGGAAGGCAATGAAAAAATGCAAAAGAACGCTGAATTTTTGGCAAGTTATATCAAAGATCTTACCGGAAAGTCATTGGCTGTACAAGCCGGTACAGACGGCAAAGGAATAATCCTGCAATTAGGTGGAAATGCTGAAAATCCTGAAGGATACCAGTTAAAGGTAACCAGCGACCAAGTGGTTATTTCAGGACCTACGGAAGCCGGAGTATTTTATGGCATCCAGACGTTGCGTAAATCTATTCCGGTAGCACAAGGAGTGGATATCGCTTTACCGGCGGTTGAAATCAATGACTATCCTCGTTTCTCTTATCGTGGTGCAATGTTGGATGTGTCACGTCATTTTTTCCCGGTAGATTCTGTAAAGCGTTTTATTGATATGCTGGCTTTGCACAACATCAACCGTTTCCACTGGCATTTGTCTGAAGACCAGGGATGGAGAATCGAAATCAAGAGTCGTCCTGAACTGACTGAAATAGGTTCTAAAAGAGCGGAAACGGTTATCGGACATAACTCGGGAAAATATGATGGCAAGCCTTATGGTGGATTCTTCACACAGGAAGAAGCAAAAGAAATTGTAGCTTATGCTGCCGAACGTCATATTACGGTTATACCGGAAATTGATATGCCGGGACACATGCAGGCTGCTTTGGCTGCATATCCTAACTTGGGCTGTACTGGTGGTCCGTACGAAGTATGGAAAATCTGGGGGGTATCAGAAGATGTGCTTTGCGCAGGAAATGATGAAACCTTGAAATTCATTGAAGATGTATTAGGGGAAATTATTCAGATTTTCCCATCAGAATATATTCATGTAGGTGGTGACGAATGTCCTAAGGTACGTTGGGCAAAATGTCCAAAGTGCCAGGCTCGTATCAAGGCTTTAGGTCTTAAGTCTGACAAGAATCATACTGCCGAGGAAAGATTGCAGAGTTTCATTATCAATCATGCAGAGAAGTTCCTGAACGGACACGGACGTCAGATTATCGGTTGGGATGAAATTCTGGAAGGCGGATTGGCTCCCAATGCCACTGTAATGTCATGGCGTGGTGTTGCCGGAGGTATTGAAGCCGCAAAACAGAAACATGATGTAATTATGACTCCTAATACTTATTTGTATTTCGACTATTACCAAACCAAGGATATTGCTAATGAACCTGAGGCTATTGGTGGATATGTACCCGTTGAAACAGTATATAACTATGAGCCGATGCCGGCTGATCTGACTCCGGAAGAGCAGAAATACATCATTGGCGTACAGGCCAACTTATGGACTGAATACATTCCTACCTACAGTCAGGTAGAATATATGGAATTACCCCGTATGGCTGCTTTGTCTGAAATTCAGTGGACCATGCCGGAAAAGAAAAACTATGAAGGTTTCTTGAAGCGTTTGCCTCAGTTGGTAGATATTTATGATGTTTATAAATATAATTATGCCAAGCATGTCTTTGATGTAAATGCTGTATTTACTCCTAATCCGAAAGATGGTACGCTGGATGTTACTTTGTCTACTATTGATAATAGTCCTATCTATTACACTTTGGATGGAACGGAACCTTCCGCTGCTTCCCAGTTGTATACGGAAACATTGAAATTGAAACAGAATTGTACTTTTAAAGCGATTACTGTACGTCCTGCAGGAAATAGCCGCGTGGTTACAGAGGAAATTGCTTTTAACAAGGCTAGTATGAAACCTGTCACTATGTTGCAACCGGTAAACAAGCAATATGAATTCAAAGGCGCTCCCACTTTGGTGGACGGATTGAAAGGTAACGGTAACTATAAGACGGGCCGTTGGATTGCTTTCTATAAAAATGATATGGAAGCAGTTATTGATATGCAGCAACCGACAGAAATCAGCAGCGCTTCTATTTCTACTTGTGTGGAAAAAGGTGACTGGGTGTTTGATGCCCGGAGAAATCACTTCCGGCATGGCATGGAGGAAAAGTAAAAACGCATTTTTATTTGTAGACGAAATCAAAATTGATTAATGAATATAAGAAAAGAATACCCTAAAGTTTGTCTTTTCTTATGGATATTGGGGATGTGTCTTCCATGCACATCCCATTCTGGCACAGTCCGTCATACCTGTCCCATTAAAAAATGGAGCAGGGGGACGGGCTCTTTTTACTGTCAGAAAAGACTAAACTTTATACAAACCTGCAAGGTGGAGAAGCGGAACTCTGGGAGAATTACCTGAAAGCATTGCCTGTTCAATTGAAAGAAGCGAGAATGAAAGACAGGAAACAGATGCTTTTTCTTATTGATAACCCCAAGATCCCCCCAATTGCCATCACCGGAAAGCTATACACTCTCCGTCACCCCTCAACGAATCGAGATCCGGGCAACTTCGGGAGCCGGATTATTCTATGGAATGCAAACCCTGTTACAGCTGATGCAACCGGCAGGCACAGGCAGCTATTCCGTACCCTCTGTCGAGATAGAAGACACCCCCTCGTTTTGCTTACCGCGGACTGATGCTGGACGTATCCCGCCATTTCTCTACCAAAGAGTTTATAAAGAAGCAGATAGATGCATTGGCATATTACAAAATCAACCGTCTTCACCTGCACCTGACAGATGCTGCCGGATGGCGGCTTGAAATCAAGAAGTACCCTTTGCTTACAGAATTTGCAGCCTGGCGTACTGACGCCAACCTGGAAGACGTGGTGGAACGGTGGACGTAAATACCTCCGTTTCGACGAACCCGGAGCTTCCGGCGGCTATTACACCCAGGACGATATTCGTGAAATACTGGAATATGCCCGTCAGCACTTCATCACGATTATTCCGGAGATCGAAATGCCTTCCCATTCGGAAGAAGTGCTGACTGCCTACCCGCAGCTATCCTGTTCGGGAGAACCTTACAAGAACTCCGATTTCTGTGTCGGTAATGAAGAAACGTTCACCTTTTTGGAAAATGTGCTGACCGAAGTCATGGAGCTTTTCCCTTCCGAATACATTCATGTAGGAGGTGATGAGGCCGGTAAATCGGCTTGGAAGACCTGTCCGAAATGTCAGAAGAGAATGAAAGACGAGCATCTGGCCAATGTAGACGAGCTGCAAAGCTATCTGATACACCGTATCGAAAAGTTCCTCAACAATCACGGACGCCGTCTCTTGGGATGGGACGAGATTCTGCAAGGAGGCATCGCGCCCAATGCAACCGTTATGTCGTGGCGTGGAGAAGAGGGTGGTATTCGCTGCCGTCACCTCCGGCCATCATGCCATCATGACACCGGGTGCATACTGTTATCTGGACAGCTATCAGGACGCCCCGTACTCCCAGCCGGAAGCTATCGGTGGCTACCTGCCATTGAAGAAAGTATATGCCTACGATCCTGTTCCCTTATTTAACTGCGGAGCAGGCAAAGTTAGTCTACGGCGTGCAGGGTAACCTATGGGTGGAATATATCCCCACTCCCGAACACGTGGAATATATGATTTATCCCCGTATGTTGGCATTGGCGGAAGTTGCCTGGTCGGCTCCGGAACGTAAGTCGTGGCCCGATTTCCATACCCGCGCACTGTCAGCAGTGGCCGATTTACAGAAAAAAGGATATCATCCTTTCGATTTGAAGCAAAGAAATCGGCAGCCGTCCCGAATCTCTTCAACCAGTCAGCCATTTGGCGCTCGGTAAAGAAAGTGACCTATAACTCCTCCTATAGCCCCATTATCCCGCACAAGGCAACACAGCCCTGACAGACGGCATACGTGGTGACTGGACTTACGGTGATGGTTCATGGCAAGGATTTATCTCGGACAACCGTCTCGATGTGACGATTGATATGGAAAAAGAAACCCCTATCCATTCCGTTACCGCCGCTTTTATGCAAGTGGTCGGCGCGGAAGTATTCCTGCCGGAGACAGTGATTATTTCCATTTCCGATGATGGAATTAACTTCACGGAGTTGCAAAAACAACACTTTTGAAGCGAGCAAAGAAACCCCTATCCGGTTTACGGATATTTCATGGCAGGGAGAAGCCAAAGGAAGATACGTACGTTACCAGGCACAGGCCGGCAAGCGAATTCGGAGGTTGGATATTTACGGATGAGATAATCGTGAAATAGACATTGTCAATATCATTTATGAATGGAAAAAAAGAGGGAATCTACTCAACCAGATTCCCTCTTTTTTTGTTATATTTGTATTATTACCTTAAAAACTAAGAATATGGTACAACACGCTAGACTCATTTTCTACAGCCTTCTTCTTTCTGGTAATCCCGTGCGAGAGCACCTTGGCGCAGAAGATTCCCGTCACGCCCATAGACTCATTGATAACTGTTGGATATGCCACCGGAAGTTTGAAAAACCTCTCCGGTTCCGTAGAGAAGATTACGGAGACACAGATGAATAAAGACCAGATAACGAACCCTTTGGAAGCAATCCGCGGACGTGTGCCGGGCTTGACCATCCAACGCGGTCAAACGGTCCGGCAGCCTTGGATGCGGTACGCCTGCGGGGAACCACCTCACTGACCAGTGGCAACGACCCTTTGATAATTGTTGACGGAGTATTTGGCGACTTGAGTATGCTCACCTCCATTTACCCTACGGATATTGAGAGCTTCACCATTCTGAAAGACGCTTCCGAAACCGCACAATACGGTTCACGAGGAGCTTCCGGTGTGATTGAAGTCACCACCAAAAAAGGAATGAGCGGCAGAACACAGGTAGCCTACAACGGTAGTTTCGGCGTTTCTACTGTCTACAAGAATCTTAAAATGTTGTCGGGCGATGAATTCCGTCGTGTGGCTTCGAGCGTGGCATTTCCATTCTGGACAAAGGAAATAACACCGATTTTCAGAAAGAGATTGAACAGACAGGACTGCAACAAAATCATCACGTCGCCTTCTATGGAGGCTCCAGTCACATCGAGCTACCGTGTTTCCCTCGGTTTCATGGATCGTCAGGGAGTGATTCTGAATGAAGACATGAAAAACTTCACTTCGAATATGAACATGAATCAAAAATGTTCGACGGCTTCCTGAACTGCGAGCTGGGAATGTTCGGTTCCATTCAGAAGAATCATAATCTGGTGGATTATCAGAAAACGTTCTATTCGGCAGCCACATTCAATCCCACCTATCCCAACCATAAAGACCCCGTCACCAATTCCTGGGACGGAATAACAACCGCCAGCCAGATCACGAATCCATTGGCATGGATGGAAGTGCAGGACGATGATGCTACTTCGCACATCAGCACACACGCCCGTCTGACTTTCAATCTGCTGGAAGAATTGAAACTGTACTCTTCGGCGCCTATACCTATAATATCGTGGAAAATTCGCAATACCTCCCACCTCCGTCTGGGCGAACGGTCAGGCTTACAAAGGAACCAAAAAGCGAGAATCCTTGCTGGGCAATATGATGCTGACCTATAAGAAAAACTGGAAAAAACACTTCTTTGACGTGCTGGCATTAGCCGAACTCCAAAAAGAAACGTACACGGGATATTATACAACAGTAAGCAATTTCAGCACCGATAAGTTCGGCTACAATAATCTTGCAAGCAGGCGCAGTCCGCTTGTGGGAGGGCACTAATTCTTACTACGACCAACCCCGTCTGGCATCTTTTATGGGACGTTTCAACTATACATACGCCGATCGCTACGTGCTGACGCTGAATGCCCGTACAGATGCTTCCTCCAAATTCGGAGCGAACCATAAATGGGGATTTTTCCCTCCGCATCTGCCGCATGGGTGAGTCAGCGAGGAAGAAGTTTATGAAGCACTTGCCGAGTGGTAGACAATCTGAAATTTCGTATCGGCTACGGTCTGGCAGGCAACCAGAGCGGGATTGACTCATACACTACGTTGAATCTCGTAAAGCCGAACGGTGTAGTCCCCGTCGGAAACTCCGCCGTCGTATCTTTAGGAGACTTACGGAACACAAATCCCGACCTGAAATGGGAAGTGAAACATACCTTTAATACCGGTATCGACGTAGCTTTTTCGGCAACCGCCTGCTGCTTTCCGCCAACTATTACAATTCTCCCGAACCACAGACATGCTTTACCTCTTACAACGTAAGCGTACCGCCTTTTACCTATAACACCTTACTTGCCAACATCGGTTCCATGCGCAACTGGGGTACGGAAATCGCCATCGGCATCACCCCTTTGAAGACAGAAGGATATGGAATTGAACATTAATGCCAATGTCACCTTCCAACGTAACAAACTTCTCTCATTAAGCGGAATGTACAACGGCGAAATGCTTTCTGCCCCGAATACTAAAAGTCTTGCCAGCCTCGACGGAGCCGGCTTTCACGGAGGATACAACCACATCGTATATCAGATGGTGGGTCAACCGTTGGGGTGTTCTATCTTCCCCACAGTACGGGACTCGAATCCGATGGAAACGGCGGATACACCTATGGCATCGCCGATCTGAATGGCGGAGGTATCAGCCTTGAAGATGGTGAAGACCGCTATGTGGCAGGACAAGCCGTACCTAAAACGATTCTCGGATCCAACCTCAGTTTCCGCTACAAGCGTTTCGATATGTCAGTACAGATTAACGGCGCCTTCGGACACAAAATATACAACGGAACCTCCTGACCTATATGAACATGAATATATTTCCCGACTATAACGTGAAGAAAGCCCCGAAACAGAACATCAAGGACAAACCGCCACCGACTATTGGTTGGAAAAAGGGAGATTATGTCAACTTCGACTATGTGACGCTGGGTTGGAATGTGCCAATTGAGAAAGTGCAGAAACTCAAGAAATATGTCCGTTCCCTGCGTCTTGCATTCACGGTCAACAACCTGGCGACGATTTCCGGCTATTCGGGTCTTTCGCCCATGATCAACAGCTCGACGGTCAACTCCACTTTGGGGCTGGACGATAAACGCGGATATCCGTTGGCGCGGACGTACACATTGGGATTGAGTATTAACTTTTTGCAGGAGGAGGAGAAGATGCGGAATATTTGAAAAAGATCTTACGTTCTTCGGAAGTGTTGGTATTCCTTCTTATAGCGTGTCTGGGCTTATTCTCATGTGATAAGTTCTTGGAGGAAAATCCGAAAGATAAGTTACCCGAAGATGACGTTTACAATACATCTCGGAAGTATATCTCAATGCAGTAGCTTCGCTTTATACATACGTAGGCGGTTATAGCGACAGTCAGGGATTGCAGGGGACGGGTAGGGGAGTCTATGACCTGAACACCTTTCACCTCCGACGAAGCCATTATCCCCACCCGTGGCGGCGACTGGTACGACGGTGGTTTTTGGCAAGGACTTTACCTGCACGATTGGGGAATAGAGAATGATGCCATTCAGGCTACATGGGAGTATCTCTATAAAGTCGTAATGTTAAGTAACAAATCACTGGAACGGATAGACAAATTCGCCGAAACTCATTCTGCTACGGAACTGCCGGCATACCGAGCGAAGTACGTGCTATGCGTGCGATGTATTACTATTACCTGCTGGATTTGTTCGGCCGCGTGCCGCTTTAGTGCAGTCCTCTTCTCCTGCGATGAAAGATGTAGTGCAAAGTGAACGGAAAACGGTCTTTGACTTTGTTGTCAAGGAATTGCAAGAGGCGGCTCCTTTGTTGAGCGATGCACATAGCAACCAGTCCGGCCCTTACTATGGTCGTATCACTCGCCCCGTGGTAAGTTTCTTACTGGCCAAACTGGCTTTGAACTCCGAAGTTTATACAGACAATGATTGGACGGACGGACAACGTCCGGACGGAAAAATATAAAGTTCACTGTGAACGGCAGCGAACTCAATGCTTGGGAAACAGTCATATACTACTGCGACCAACTGAAAGTTATGAATTATAAACTGGAACCGGAATACGAGACGAACTTCTCCATATTCAACGAACCGTCTGTAGAGAATGTCTTCACTATCCCGATGAACAAAACTCTGTACACCAACCAGATGCAATACCTTTTTCGTTCCCGTCATTACAACCATGCCAAAGCTTACGGGCTAAGCGGTGAGAATGGTCCCAGTGCAACGATTGAAGCACTCGAAACTTTCGGTTATGGGACAGCTGCCCAAGACCCTCGTTTCGACATCTGTTATTTTGCAGGAGAAATGTATGACTTGAAAGGAGACATTATCAAAGCTGGACGATGGAACTGTCTTGGTATATCTGCCCTTGGGAAGTAGCATTGGATATCACCGACACCCCGTATGAGCAAACGGCAGGTGCCCGTATGAAAAAGTATGAAGTAGACCCCACCGCCACAAAAGACGGAAAATTAATGGAGAATGACATTGTCCTGTTCCGCTACGCGGACGCTTTACTGATGAAGAGCGAAGCTAAAAAGTACGCAACGGTGCAAACGGAGACGTCGAGTTAAATCAAGTCCGGAGCCGGGTGAAGGCCGCTCGCCGTCCCGCTACTTTGGAGAATATACTTTCCGAACGCCAGCTTGAATTGGCTTGGGAGGGTTGGAGGCGTCAGGACCTTATCCGCTTCGGAATGTTTACTCGTGCATACAACAGCCGTCCTCAATTACCAAACGAGGAAACCGGTTATACTACCGTATTCCCTATACCGGAGAAAATACGGGTGATGAATACAAAGCTAGTACAGAATCCGGGGTATTGAGTGGGTTTTAAATAACAAACGCTCCATGTGTCACCAGGCATTCATGGAGCGTTTAATTATTCATAGGAAGAAATTTTTATGTAAGTCTTAATCGAAGAAACTTTTTGAACTTCTTGAAGATCTTTTCCTTCACTGACGTACTCGGCTTGAAATTATCCGAATCTTCCATTTTTCAAGCGCACTCTTTTCCTCCTTGTTGAGAGCTTCTGGCACATAGATACTGACATTGACGAGCAAATCCCTGTTCCGTATCCATTCACGTTCGGCAATCCTTTACCGCGTAGACGAAGTACCTTTCCCGGTTGAGTACCTACCGAACATGGAGAAGATGTCGTCCATGGACATGCCTCCACTGAAGCCGCCGAACGGACCACCATTACCGGCGGCACCACCCAGTCCGGCATGGCCGAACTGATCGTAGCGGGCACGCTTGTCCGGATTGCTTAGTACGTCGTATGCCTCTGCCGCTTCCTTGAATTTCTCTTCGGCTGTTTTGTCGCCCGGATTCTTGTCCGGATGATATTGGATGGCTTTTTTGCGATAGGCTTTCTTTATTTCTTCTACCGTTGCTGTCTTTTCGACTTCCAGTACTTCGTAATAATCTCTTTTTTCCATACAGTTTTATGTTATTCTCCAACCACTACTTTGGCATGGCGGATTACTTTGTCGTTTAGTGTGTAACCGGTTTGTACGCAGTCCAGAATCTTGCCTTTCAGTGCTTCATTGGGTGCCGGAATCACGGCGATGGCTTCGTGATAGTCTGTGTCGAGCGGTTGTTCCTTTGTCTCTATCACCTTAACGCCGTTTTGTCCCAATACAGACATGAATTTGTTGTAGATAAGTTCAACGCCTTCTTTTACGGCAGCTACATCGGTAGCTGTCTCCATGTTTTTGAGGGCGCGTTCAAAGTCATCCACAATGGGTAGGATACTGCTGATACTCTTTTCACCACCGTTCAGGATGAGTTCTGCCTTCTCCTTCATGGTACGTTTGCGGTAATTGTCAAACTCGGCAGACAAGCGCAGGTATTTGTCCTTCTGCTCTTCAATCTGTTCATTGGCCTTTTCCAGTTCCTGGGCGAGCTTTTCTTCTTCCGTCAGGGGAGCTTCGTTTTCTTGTGAAGTTTCTTGTCCGACAGTTTCTTCGTCACATTCGTTGGGAGTAGCTTGAGTTTTCAGCTCCTCTTCCTGGTTGTTTTCTTTTTCTTTAGAGTCCATATTGTTATGCTTGTTATTCTTGTAAAATGATTTTGCTTTCATTGCTGTTAAGGGTTTAAGTTAATACGATACCAGTGCCCCAGCAAAAACTTTGCCAAAATAGATGTTTTTGCCGAAAACGCTGCAAAGGTAATACTTTTATGTCAGATTGACAGCGCTTCTCTGTGTCTATTCATGGAAAAATAACTATCTTTGCACTCGCAATTCGCAGACTAATAGGTATTAAATAGTAAATTGTAAATAAATAAATCGTAAATATAAAGATGATTACAGTCTCGAACGTCTCAGTACAGTTTGGTAAAAGAGTGTTGTTTAATGACGTAAACCTGAAGTTTACAAGTGGTAACTGTTATGGTATCATCGGTGCCAACGGTGCCGGAAAATCTACTTTCCTGAAAACGATTTCCGGGGAGCTGGACCCTACAACGGGCTCCATCATGCTGGCTCCGGGAGAGCGTCTTTCCGTTTTGAGCCAGGACCACTTTAAGTGGGATGCTTTTACGGTGATGGACACGGTGATGATGGGACACACGGTGTTGTGGGACATCATGAAGCAGCGTGAAGTGCTGTATGCCAAAGAGGATTTCACAGACGAGGATGGGCTGAAGGTTTCCGAATTGGAAGAGAAATTTGCCGAGTTGGACGGCTGGAATGCGGAAAGCGATGCTGCCGCCTTGTTGAGCGGACTGGGCATCAAGGAAGACAAGCATTATGTGCTGATGGGCGAGCTGAACAACAAGGAAAAAGTACGTGTCATGCTGGCGCAGGCTTTGTATGGCAATCCGGATAACCTGCTGCTGGACGAGCCTACCAATGACTTGGATATGGAAACCGTGACCTGGCTGGAAGAGTACCTCTCCAACTTTGAGCATACGGTGCTGGTGGTAAGCCACGACCGTCACTTCCTCGACTCCGTTTGTACGCATACCGTGGACATCGACTACGGAAAGATTAATCTCTTTGCCGGAAACTATAGCTTCTGGTACGAGTCCAGCCAGCTGGCTCTCCGCCAACAGCAGAACCAGAAGGCTAAAGCCGAGGAGAAGAAGAAAGAACTGGAAGAGTTTATCCGCCGTTTCAGCGCCAATGTGGCGAAGAGCAAGCAGACTACCAGCCGTAAGAAGATGTTGGAGAAACTGAATGTGGAAGAAATCAAGCCGTCTTCACGTAAGTATCCGGGCATCATCTTTACTCCCGAACGCGAACCGGGTAATCAGATTCTGGAAGTTTCCGGTTTGACGAAAACGCTGGAAGATGGCACGGTGCTGTTCCGCGACGTCAACTTCAACGTAGAGAAGGGAGACAAGATTGTATTCCTTTCGCACGACCCGCGTGCCATGACCGCTCTGTTCGAGATTATCAACGGAAATATGAAACCGGATGCGGGAACTTTCAACTGGGGTGTTACGATTACCACCGCTTACCTGCCGCTGGACAACACTGCATTCTTTAATACAGACCTGAATCTGGTGGACTGGTTGAGCCAGTTCGGTGAAGGCAATGAAGTATATATGAAGAGCTTCCTCGGCCGTATGCTTTTCTCCGGCGAAGAGGTGCTGAAGAAAGCAAGCGTATTGTCGGGAGGTGAGAAGATGCGTTGCATGATTGCGCGTATGCAGCTGCGTAATGCCAACTGTCTCATTCTGGATACGCCTACCAATCACCTCGACTTGGAGTCCATCCAGGCATTCAACAATAATCTAAAGACCTATAAAGGCAATATCCTTTTCTCATCCCACGACCACGAGTTCATTCAGACGGTTGCCAACCGTATCATCGAATTGACTCCGAACGGTATTATCGACAAGATGATGGAGTATGACGAATACATCACTTCAGACCACATCAAGGAGTTGCGTGCACGTATGTACGCAACAAAGTGATAACGGAAGCTAAGGACTAAATAAGCATATTTTAAATCGTTCCATCATGAGGAAAAAATCGTTCCACCATGGTGGAACGATTTTTTCACCACGGTGGAACAATATTTCTGCCATGATGGAACGATTCTTCTTTCATATCTTTTTTGTTTAATAAAGGCTTGTGCGATATTGAAAAAAAGAAGAAGGTGTGTTAGAATGATTTTTAGCTATCATTCTAACACACCTTCTTTTGCTATTAAAAGAGTCTCTTTGTTCTTATTAAGGCGGGGAATAGTCTGGGTTATTGTTTCTCCTTATATATAATTTTGCCTTGGCTTTCGCCGAAAAGGTTGTCGCCCAGCGTGGTAATCTTATTCCCCGTGGCAAGCACATAGCGCAGGTTGTCGCATCCCATAAATGCTCCGTACTCAATGGCGGTTACACTAGCAGGAAGCACCAGCGTGCCGCACAAACGACCGCAGCCACTGAATGCACGCTGTCCGATGCTTCTAAGCTCTTGCGGGAGCCGTACGTTCAGCAGATACTTCTTTTGGGTGAAAGTATAGTCGGGAATTGCAGTGGCATTACTGTTGGTCATGTCGATGGAAACCAGATTGGGCATATAGTCGCGTATCAATGTGAAGTCGGCTTCGTCCATTTTTCCTTCAACGGTCAGAAAGTTAACGTCTTTGGGCTGAAATCCGGCTCTTAACAGTTCGCTGGCAAGGCTGCCCATTTTACCAATCTGCACATTTACTGTCAGTGGTTCTCCTTCAATGAATGCAAAGGTCTCCCATTTCTTTTTGGTACGGTAGGAGTCACTGCATCCCAATGGAACAAATATGGCTGTAACGCTATCGGCCAATGCTTCGGACAACAGATTGGGAGCCGTTTTCTTCCGTATCTGGCATATCTTGAGATTTTTGCATCCCTTAAAGGCAGCATCTTCGATGTTCTTGGTCTTGTCGGAAAGGATAATCCTGGTCAGCGTCTCCTTACCTACAAATGTACTGTTGTCCATTTGCTTGCAGAAGGCATATGCCGGAATGCAATTGGCAGGATATACATAAAAACGGTTTGGATAAGTCCCGTTCTTGCCTGCATACATGCTGATGGAGGCATTGGAAATGTCCAGCAGTTGCAGGTTTTTGAATTCATCCCGTAGATGCCTGAAATCTACGGCATTCAGCTTGCCCTGCAGGGTCAGTTGGGTGATTTCATTGGCTTCCGCTTCTGTCGTCAGTTCCACCAGGGTGCCGGGTTTGGCCACGTAGTATCTTTGGGATTTTTGTGCCGAGGCATTCAGCATTAACGCCAGTCCGGCAACGGCTAAAAGTATTTTTCTAAGTTTCATGTTTGTCGATTCCAGATTGATTTTTCAAATATAAGAAGAAACCGGCAGGAATACGTGAAGTTTTTTCTTTTTATTATTATTTTTGTCGGATATTAATCAAAATGAGATACAAATGGAGACGGAAGAAACGGTGAAGGAAGAGTGTGTTGCTGTGAGTAAAACAAAACGTATTTGGCTGGCATTCGTTGATATAGTACTGTTTACTGTACTTTTTGTGATTTTTCTGTTTTTGTTTGCCATACCTTTTGCGATTGCTTTCCCTGAGTTGAAGACACAAGCTGGTGGGATGAGCGTCTATTTAATGATGTTGAATGAAGCCTTGATGTTGGCTAGTGGGCTTATTGCCGCTTGTATGGTGCTGGGCTTCAGGAAGCTTCCTTTTTCGGGCTTGGGCTTGTCTTTGAAGGGATGGGGTAGAAGCCTGCTGAACGGAGCTTTGTTTGTCGTGTTCTTGTATGCAGTTGGTTTTGGCTTGTCTTTATTGTTGGGGGCTGTGGAAGTGGCAGGGGTCTTGTTTTCTCCCATTTCGTTGTTGTCGAGTCTTTTGCTTTATTTTTTAGTGGCAGTTACGGAAGAAGTTATTGGACGCGGTTTCATTTTAGGGCGTATGCTGGATGGAGGCGTCAATAAGTTTGTGGCATTGCTTATCTCTGCGGTGTTATTTTCGTTGATGCATCTTTTCAATCCCAGCTTTGCCTTCGTCCCGTTTTTGAATATCATGCTGGCGGGTTGTTTCTTGGGAGCTTCCTATATATACACGCGCAACCTCTGTTTCCCCATTGCCTTGCATTGGTTCTGGAACTGGATTCAAGGTTCTGTTTTGGGATATAAAGTCAGTGGAAATGAATTTAGCAATGAGAATCTGCTGATTCTTCACTTTCCGGAAGAAAATCTGATAAATGGAGGAACTTTCGGGTTCGAAGGCTCTATTCTGTGTTCACTACTTTTAGTGCTTGGTACAGTAATTATCTTAAGACACTATTATAAGGGATTAGTGATTAGGGATTAATGATTAATACAGAAACCATTAACCACTAACCATTAATCACTAATCATTAATCCCTAATCACTAATTCTGTTCCACTCCTTTCATTGTCAGCTGTATGCGTTTCCGGTCCATATCTATGCTGAGTACCTTTACGCGTATATGTTGATGAATGGACACTACTTCATTAGGGTCTGATATGAATCTGTCGGCGAGTTGGGAGAGGTGTACCAGTCCGTTTTCCTTGATGCCTATATCGACAAATGCGCCGAAGTTGGTGATGTTTCCTACGATGCCGGGCAATTCCATGCCTTCGCGCAGGTCGTTGATGGTGCGCACGTTCTTATCAAATTCAAATATTTTTATCGGTCCGCGTGGGTCACGTCCGGGCTTGTCCAGCTCTTGCAGGATGTCTTTCAGTGTCGGCATGCCCACGGTGGGGGAGAGGTAGCGTTCCGGATTAATCTTCAGACGCAGCTCCCGGCTGGCTATCAGCTCGGCTACGCTGCAATCCAAGTCCTTTGCCATCTGTTCTACGATGCAATAGCTTTCCGGGTGTACGGCAGTATTGTCCAGCGGATTCTTTGCCTGCGGAATGCGTAGGAAGCCGGCACATTGCTCAAACGCCTTGGCACCCATACGAGGTACTTTCATCAGTTCCTTGCGCGAGGTGAAGGCACCGTTTTCGGTACGATAGTTCACAATGTTCTGTGCCAGCTGCGGACCCAATCCCGAGATGTAGGTCAGCAGATGGCTGCTTGCGGTGTTCAGGTTGACACCTACCAGGTTTACACAGTTTTCTACGGTCTGGTCCAGTGATTTTTTCAGCTTGGTTTGGTCCACATCATGCTGGTATTGCCCCACACCAATAGATTTCGGGTCAATCTTTACCAACTCTGCCAGCGGGTCCATCAGTCGTCTGCCTATGGACACAGCACCGCGTACGGTGACGTCGTAGTCGGGAAACTCGTCCCGTGCAATTTTAGAGGCCGAATAGATGGAAGCTCCCTGCTCGCTGACGATGAATATCTGTATGTCGCGGTTGAAGCGCTGATGTTTCAAGAACTCCTCCGTCTCGCGGCTGGCAGTTCCGTTACCTATGGCAACGGCATCTATCTTATAAGACTCTATCATCATTTGCAGCTTGGCAAATGCCTCTTTCTGCTTGCTGACCGGAGGGTGGGGGTAGATGTTCTCATTGTGGAGCAGATTTCCTTGTGCATCGAGGCACACAACTTTACAACCCGTACGAAATCCGGGGTCTATACCCATCACACGCTTTTGCCCCAGTGGTGAAGCCAGCAACAACTGACGGAGGTTTTCGGCAAATACCTTGATGGCTTCCTCATCAGCACGTTCCTTACTTTGCGTGGCAAATTCCGTCTCTATGGATGGCTTCAATAGGCGTTTGTAGGAATCCTGCACGGCTTCTGCCACTTGCTGTCCGCAGGGGTTGTTGCTCCGCACGAATTGGCGTTCCAGCCGTTCCACGCACTCCTCATCGTCCGGGCTGATGCTGACTTTCAGCAGGCCTTCCGCTTCGGCACGCCGGATGGCGAGCAGGCGGTGGGAGTTGCATCGCTTCAACGATTCGGAGCAGTCGAAGTAGTCACGGTATTTGGTCGCTTCCTCTTCTTTGCCTTTCACTACTTTGGCGGTCAGTATGCCTTGGCGGGCAAATGCGTTGCGCACGCTGTTTCGGGCACGTTCGTCTTCGCTAACATGCTCGGCTATGATGTCACGGGCACCTATCGGGCTTTATCAATCAGTATGATATAGAGGGAATATACGTATGCTCCGGGCGTTTTATCCAAAAACGGAGCATATCGCTTTTATATCGGATAATACGTATGGCGGTGTGACTATGCAGGCATTGGTACGGAAGGAAATGGAAAAAGTTCCCCGATTTGGATTTGATTCTTATGAACGGGCGTAAGCATACTATCTACAACGATTGTGGAGGAGTTGAGACATTTGCCGGAAAATACGGTTTATTATGGTGGGGACTTGGCGTGTGGATATGAATGAGGGTATTTCATGCGGAATGCCACTTATGCCATGATGGAGGCGACCCCGCTATTCCGGCTTTTACACCTTCTTCGGTGAGCTTGGGGTCTTGGGCAATTGGCGGCGTGCTTCCTGACTATCGGAAAGTGGGAAAGGAAATGGCACAGGAATCTGTACGAATGGATAGTCAGCCGGGGAGATACGGCGAAACATCTTTCCGTGATTGGTTGTAAGGCTGTATTGGATAGCCGAAAGGTGAAGGAATGGGGATTGAATCCGAAAGTCTTGCCTTTTGATATTTTGCAGCTTATTAATCAGCCGGTTTCTTTCTATCAGCAGTATACGTATCAGATTTGGTCCTTTTTTGTGCGCTGTTTGTGATATTGGTGCTCGGATTATGTATTTCGCTGTTTTATTATTTCCGCACGAAACGTTTGAGGATGAATTGTTGAAATCGGAGAAGGATCTGCGTGTAGCGAAGGATAGGGCGGAAGAATCGAATCGTCTGAAAAGTGCTTTTCTAGCTAATATGAGCTATGAGATACGAACGCCGTTGAATTCTATTGTCGGTTTTCGGATGTACTGGCGGTAGGCGGC
>VOFC01005873.1_pt1 | contig 18437 bp, 22 predicted proteins | sample 5384161 | NCBI WGS metagenome assembly VOFC01 (sample SAMN12384722, study PRJNA508395) | human gut metagenome | isolation source: healthy gut B | host: Homo sapiens
CTGGCGGTTGGACTGAGCATCCAGGGATCGTCTCGGACTGGATGGATGTCTGCTCCCATCTACGCCTGCCCGGGGGGGCGCTGCTGGCGGCGGTGTTCTTCTTCTGGATCTACGGCAAGGAGGACTGTCTGGCCCAGGTGAACCTGGCCCGCCAAAAGCCTCTGGGCGGCTGGTTCTATCCTTTGGCCAAGTACGGCTTTTGCTGGCGTGACGGTATTCGTACTGATCCTGGGAGCGCTGTTGGGAGCAAGGCATCGGCTGATATGCGGGAATTTTTCAGAGAACTGGTCCACGCGCTGGAGAGCGGCGGGCGGCGGAGCTGGTGAGCGTACTGGAGAGCAGCGGCTCCACCCCCCGGGGCGCCGGCGCCATGATGGCGGTGTTCCCCGGCGGCCGCAGCACCGGCACCGTGGGCGGCGGCAACGTGGAGTACGAGCCCAGAAGCTCTGCGCGGAGCTGCTGGAGGAGAAGCAGGACGCCCTGCGGCGCTTCCGCTTCGTCAGGGAGACGCCGCAAGCCTGGGCATGGTCTGCGGCGGGGACGTGACACTGCTTTTTACCTACCTGCCTGCCGGGGACGGTGCTGCCGTCCGGGTGTTCCGGCGGCTGATGGGCTCTCCGGCGGAAGCGGCGGGCGTGGCGCTGCGCCGGCTGGGGGAGCGTGTCACCGACATGAAGGCTGCCACCGTCGGCGAGGCGGACGGAAACTGCTGGGCGAGCAGCCTGTGCTGGTGGACGGGTGGTTCTCCGTGCCGGTGGAGCGTCCGGGCCGGGTGTATATTTTCGGCGGCGGCCATGTGTCTCAGGCCCTGGTGCCGGTGCTTGCCGGTGTGGGGTTCCAGGTGGTGGTCTATGACGACCGGCCGGAGTTTGCGGACCCGGCGCTGTTTCCGGCGGCGGAGGAGACGCTGTGCGGGATTTCCTGGCCCTGGGCAGCGGGTGCAGGTGACGGCGGATGACTACGTGGTCATCATGACCCGGGGCCACCAGGCGGACTACGAGGTGCTCTGCCAGGTGCTCCGCAGCGGCGCCCGGTATCTGGGATGCATCGGTTCCCGCAGGAAGCTGGCCCTCTGCCGGGACCGCCTCCTGGCGGAGGGCTTCACCCGGGCGGAGTACGCCCGCCTCCACGCCCCCATCGGCCTTGCCATCGGGGCCGAGACCCCGGAGGAGATCGCTGTGTCGGTGGCGGCGGAGCTGATCGGCGTCCGGGCCGGAAAACTGGATTGATCCCCAGGAGGGGCGGAGCCGTCGGCTCCCCCCTCCTTTGTGCCCGGATGGCTGTCTGCGGACCGGGGACAGGAAGGAAGGGAAGGCAGGTCCTGCCTCTTGTCAACCGGCTGGGGCCATGGTACAATAATGTATCTTAAATCGCGTTATTTTTTCACCACGGAGGGCTGGCGATGGATCGAATCAGCAAGGAAAACTATTATCTGGATATTGCGCAGACGGTGCTGGAACGGGCGACCTGTCTGCGCCGGGTGTACGGTGCCATCATCGTGAAGAACGACGAGATCATCTCCACCGGCTACAACGGCGCCCCCGGGGCCGGGCCAACTGCGTGGATCTGGGCTACTGCTCCCGAGAGGCCATGCGGGTGCCCCAGGGGAGAACGCTACGAACTCTGCCGCAGTGTCCATGCCGAGGCCAACGCCATTATCTCCGCCTCCCGGCGGGACATGGTGGGCGGTACGCTGTACCTGGTGGGCCGGGACGCCCGCACCGGGGAGCTGCTGGGAGACGCCACCTCCTGTGCCATGTGCCGCCGGATGGTCATCAACGCCGGATTGAGCCGGGTGGTCATCCGCCGGACGGAGACGGAGTATGACGTGGTGAACGTGTCCGACTGGGTGGCGGAGGATGATCTGCTGGTGCCCAAGGACCCGGATGCGATTTTGAACGAGCAATAGGAAAGGGAGCCTTCTCTTGAAAACAGGACTTGTGACCTTTTACCATATCCATCATTATGGCGCGCTGCTTCAGGCCTATGCCACGGAGCGGGCAGTGGAATCCCTGGGCAGCGAGTGCGAGATCATTGACTACTACGTCAACCAGGATAACAGCCTCTTCCGCCGTCCCACTGGCCTGGGAAGCGCCGCCCATGACGCCCACACCGCCCTGCACTATGGCCCGCTGAAGGCCCGATACGAGCGGTTTGAGCGCTTTGCCCGGGAGCGGCTGCGCATCAGCGGGCACCGCTATGAGAGTCTGGAGGAGCTGCGGCAGGCGGAGCTGCCCTACGATGTGCTGCTCTCCGGCAGTGACCAGATTTGGAACCCGAAGATCTTCCCCGAACGGCCGGTTCGACCCGGTGTTCTTCGGGGCCTTCTCCCACAAGCGAAAGATCGCCTATGCCCCATCCTTCGGCATCCCCGGATCCCCGAGGAGATGGAGGAGGAGCTGGCGGGGGTATCTGCGCCAGTTTTCCCACCTCTCCGTCCGGGAGCGGCAGGGCCAGGGCATTGTCCGGGACATCACCGGGAAGGACGTGCCGGTGGTGCTGGATCCCACGCTGCTGCTGGACCGGCGGCAGTGGGCGGAGGTGGCGGAGCCATCCCCCATGCAGGGGGCTATATCCTCTGCTACTGCATCAGCCGCCCCGGGGCACTGGAACCCCTACATCCGCCGTCTGGCGGAGGAGACGGGGCTGCCGGTGGTGCAGCTGTGCGGCATCCGCCAGAAGGTCCACCCCAAGGCCCACTGCGTACTGGACGCCGGTCCGGCAGAGTTTCTGGGGTGGTTCCAGGGGGCCAGCGTGGTGTGCACCAACTCCTTCCACGGGACCGTGTTTTCCACCCAGTTCCAAAAGCCCTTCTTTACCGCCGTGGCGCCGGCGGAGCTGGCATCGCCGGAGAGTTCCCGGACCTTCAGCCTGCTCTCTACCCTGGGCCTCACGGAGCGGATCATCGGCAAGGGCGATACTGCCGGACTGACCGACGAGATCGACTATGCCGCCGTGGAGCAGCGGCTGGAACGGGCCCGGCAGGGGGTCCCTGGACTATCTTTGGGGCGCCCTCACCGGTGCGCCCCCGGGAGGAAGAGGCAGGTCCCGCCCAGGTGGAGCCTGCGTCGGATCACCTGCCGGAGCTGGCGGACCACATCCACTGCACCGGCTGCACCGCCTGCGCCAACAGCTGCCCCAAAGACGCCATCACCATGGAGCGGGACCGGGAGGGCTTTGCCTACCCGGTGGTGGACCTCGGAGCGGTGTGTCCGCTGCGGCCGCTGCACCGCTGTGTGCCCTGTGCTGCACACCTGGGAGCCGGCGCCTCTTCCGGCGGTGTTCGCAGCCTGGAACCAGGATGACGCCATCCAAGGACTCCACCTCCGGCGGCGTGTTTACCGCGCTGGCGGACTATATTCTGGAAAGCGGCGGCGTGGTGTTCGGCGCCGCGTTTGACGGCAAGCAGCACCTGCGCCACATCGCCTGCTTCCGCAAGGAGGAGCTGTGGCGTCTGCGGGGCGCCAAGTATGTGCAAAGCGACCTGGGGGAGACGTTCCGCACTGTGAAAAGGCTTTGGAGACCCGCCAGGTGCTCTTCTCCGGCACCCTGCCAGGTGGACGGTCTCTACCGCTTCCTGGGCGGCCGGCCCGAAGAACCTCACTACCTGCGATCTCGTCTGCCACGGCGTCCCGTCCCCCGGCGTGTGGGAGGATATGGCCCGCTCCATTGAGGCCCGTAAGCACAAAGGCCTCTCAGGCGGTCCGCTTCCGCAACAAGGTCACCGGCTGGAAGGACAGCCACTTCACCACCGTCTATGACGACGGCACGGTGGACTCCGCCCGCTGTTCGCCACGGAGTACGGCCGGGCCTTTCGGACGGGCGCTGTTCCTGCGGCCCAGCTGCTACCGCTGCCCTACACTTCCATGACCCGCCCCGGAGACTTTACATTGGGAGATTTCTGGGGCCTGCGTCCCCGACGAGCTGCCGGACAGCAGGAAAAGGGCATCAGCCTCCTCATGGTGAACACACCTCACGGCAGCCATCTCTTCGACCAGCTGCCCCTGAGCCGCCAGGCGGTCCCCTGCTGAAGCGGGCCATCGCCGGAAATCCCCGGCTGGCAACGCCCATTGCCCTGCCGCCGGACCGCTCCGCGTTCTTTTGCGGCCTATGCGCTGGAACCCTTTGAGGAGGTCCGCCGGAAGTTCTTCCATCTGCCAGCCCTGCCGGTGCGGGCGGCGGAAGCTCCCTCCCGGAGGCCAAGGAAAGATCAAGCGGCATCTGCGCAAATGAGGGAAAGCAGATGCATAAAATGTTGCAAAAGCGATAGACTATTTGTACGAAAAAATGGTTAATCTATAACCATCAATCAGAAATGGAGGGCACCTAGCATGAAAAAAAAAGTACGAATGCGAGCCTTGCGGCTACGTGTATGACACGAAGCTGCCGGCGACCCTGATAACGGCATTGCTCCCGGCACCAAAGTGGGAAGATCTGCCCGCCGATTGGGTTTGCCCGCTGTGCGGCGCCGGCAAGATGAGTTCAAGGAAGTCTGAGCAAAGCGTAAAATAAAAGACGTCCTGCAAAAGCAGGACGTCTTTGTATATTGGCTCAGCTGCAGGAAGGCATCTGCCGCCGCAGCGGGAAAATCTTGGCAGCACCGTCAGCACCCGCCCAGCACATAGCAGGCGATGGCCTCGCCCACACCTACGGTAACGGCGTTGTAGGCGGAAGGCACCGGCAAAGGCACCGGTGAAGCCGGTTCCTGGAAGCTGGGATGACAGCGCCCACGATCACGGGCGTTGCAGAGGACGGGCGGCAGGGGGCCAGCCACGGTTGCGCACCCGGAAGATGATGGGTGTGCTGGGTCCTACACGGCCCGGGTGGCGGGGGAAGGGCAGTACGCACAAAAGCGTGGCTGGATAAGGGACCCGAAGATGATGTCCAGCGCGCCGTAGGGGCTGAGCTGGTGGGTGGAGCGGGATTGGCCACCAGGCACCCACGAACAGGCCCGGGGTGGCGGCGGGGAAGAAGGAAGGGCAGTACGCACAAAGCCTCAGAAAACCGGCACTGGATAGGGCCGTAGGCGATGCCGAAGATCGAAGATGCTGGAACGAGGGAAAATGGAGCGGGACGTCATAGAGATCGTGGGAATAGCCAGTCTGGTACCAGAGGAGCATCTGCTGCGGAAGATAGACAAGGCAGTGGATTTTAGCCGGCTGTACGAGATGGTGGAGCCATTGTACAGTGAGGACAACGGGCGGCCAAGTATAGACCCAGTGGTGCTGTTCAAGATGGTACTGATCCAGCATCTGTATGGGCTGCCATCCCTCCGGCGGACTGCGGAGGAAGTAAGCGGCAGTATTTATTACCGCTGGTTTTTGGGGTATACCTTGCAGGAGGAAACGCCCCATTTTTCCACAGTGAGCTATAATTTCCGGCACCGATTTACCGAGGAGACGGTAGACCAGGTGTTCCGTTGGATTCTGGAGGAAGTGGCGGAGGCGGGGTATCTCTCACCCAGAGCGGTATTTATTGACGGGACGCACATCAAAGCCAACGCCAACACGAAGAAACAGGTGAAGGTACAGATTCCGGTGGCATCTAGGCACTACGCCAAGGAACTGATGGAAGAGGTGAACGCAGACCGTCAGGCCCACGGGAAGAAGCCCTTTGACGATGATGACGAGCCTCCGGCCCTAGGAAAGAAGCCCAGAAATAACACCTCCAAAAAGAAGCTGGCCCGGCGGAAGAAGGAAAAGCTGCGCACCGCGACCCGGAGCGTGACCGACCCGGACAGCGGCCTGTTTGCGAAGGGGGAGCACAAGCGGCAGTTTGCCTATGAGGCCCACACCGCCTGCGACAAACACGGCTTTGTGCTGGAAACCGTGGTTACCCCCGGCAATGTACATGACAGCGTGGCCTTTGACGAGGTCTATGACCGTGTGACAACCAATTTTCCGGAAATAGAGACGATTGTTGCCGATTCCGCGTATAAGACCCCGCACATCTGCAAAAAAGTATTTGGAGACAAACGGGTGCTCTCCACCGCCTATAAGCGGCCCCAGACCATGAAGGGTGGCCACGAGTGGTGGAAGTATGTGTATGACGAGTACTATGACTGTGTGATTTGTCCGGAGTTCCAAGTGTTGACCCACTGCACCACCAACCGGGACGGATACCGGGAGTACCGGAGCGACCCCAAGGTCTGTGCCGGCTGTCCCACCCGCCATCTGTGTACCCATTCCAAAGACTGTGTCAAAACGGTACAGCGGCACATCTGGAAGGACTACGAGGAATTGGCCGACGACGCCCGTTATATGCCCAAGTATCAGGAGCTGTACAAACGGCGGAAGGAAACCATTGAGCGGGTCTTTGCCGACGCCAAGGAAAAACACGCCATGCGTTATACCCAGTACAGAGGCTTGGCCCAGGTATCCAACTGGGTGAAGCTTAAGTTTGCTGCCATGAATCTGAAAAAGCTGGCCACCTGGAAATGGAAGGAGTGTTTTATCTATCCGCTTTTCTGGCCTGAGCAGGTGCCTGAGCGCTCTCCACAGATGGGAGGGGCGTCTTCCTGGGGATTGCCGCTGTCGGTCTGGCTTTCCTGCAGGGAATAGTAGCTGATAGGCGCCTGAGAGGAGACCTTCGGGAGATGACATCATTCTGGGATGGTGCAGTTTCCCAGGCCAGATCCTCTTCTTCTATAGGAGCCTGCGTGGCTTCCGGCTCGTCGGCTTCTTCCGTCTCCCTGGCGGCTCTGGGCCTTTTCGGAGGAGGTGTCGGCAATGTACTGGATCTGTTCTGCCCGACGGCCTGGTCTGCGGCAGTATCCCGCTGGAGCAGGGGACCTGCACCACCGCAAAAGATCGCAAGGCACGCCGCCAGTGGCAGCGCGACCCGGGCCCAGCGGGGGGCGGACCGGCGCTTCCGAGGAGCTTTTCCCGCCCGGATGGCCGCCATCACACCGTCGGCAAACCCTTCCGGTACCGGGGTATCTTCGATCGTTGGGAAGGCGGCCCGGATGGCCTGGATGTCATCCACATAGGACCGGCAGACACCGCAGGTCTCAGATGCGCCTGTACGCGCTCCCGCCTCCGCAGGCGGCAGCTCGCCGTCCACGTACAGGTCCAGCAGGGCCGCAAATTCTTGACAGGTATCCATTTGTCAGCCCTCCTTTCCTGATTCTTTGGACGCAGCGGGCGGAGAAAAGTTCCCGCTTTTGAGTAAAAATTCCGCAGCTGCTTTCGTCCCCGGTTGATGCGGGACTTGACGGTCCCCCATCCAGCTTCAGCACCTGGGCGATCTCTCGTCATAGCTGAGCTGATGCATCTCCCGCAGCACGAGAACCTGGCGGTGCTCCGGCGTCAGGGCCTGCAGCGCCGTTTCGATCTGTTCCCGCAGCTCCCGGCGCTCTGCCTGCTCCTGGGACCGGGGGCGTCGTCAGGCAGGTGCAGGTCGGATTCCTCGTCATTGAGAGAGGGACCGGCGGCGCTCCGGTGGCGGCCCTCCCGCCGCAGAAGATCTACGCAGGCATTGGAGGTCAGCCGGTAGAGCCAGGTGGAAAAAAACTGGCCTCCCCCCGGAAATGGGCAGCCCTGCCAGGCGGCGAGAAATGCCTCCTGTGCGGCCTCGGCGGCGTCCTCCGGGCTGCGGCACATCCGCAGAGCCAGCGCCATCACCCGCTTTTCGTACAGGTGGACCAGGGGACGCGAAGGCGTCCTGGTCTCCCCGGCGGGCGGCCTCGATCCATTGTCGTTCCTGAAATTCGTTCATGACAGGTCCCGTTTGATCCCCCCTTGTGATGCGGTACACGTCCTCCAGGGTGTTCATCTGCACGATCTGCTCTTGTAATAGCCGGAGTGGGACACGCCCTTGAGATACCAGCAGTAGTGGCGGCGGGCCTCCAGCACGGCTACCCCGCTCTCCCTTGGCGGCGGCTGCCAGCTCAAACTGGCGCACGGCGGTGTCGCACCGCTCCGCCAGGGGGCAGCGGCGGGATGGGCTGTCCCTCCAGAGCGCCTTGGCCTGCTGGAACAGCCAGGGATTGCCAAGCAGCCCCGGCCGATCATGGCCATGTCGGCCTTGGTGTGCTGTAGGATCCGCACCGCGTCCTCCGGCTTCAGATGTCCCCATTGGCGATGACCGGCACCTTCACCGCTTCCTTGACGGCCCGGATGCAGGTCCAGTCCGCCTGGCCGCTGTACATCTGGGCCCGGGTCCGGCCGTGGACCGCCACGGCGGAGGCCCCCGCCTGCTCCAGGATCTGGGCGAACTCCACACAGTTGCAGCTGCCCATGTCCCAGCCCCGGCGGAACTTGGCCGTCACCGGTACGTTGACCGCTTTCACCACCGCCTCCACGATCCGGGCGGCGGCGGTCTCCGGCTGGCGCATCAGGGGCGGAGCCGTCGCCGTTGTTGACGATCTTCCCATGGGGCAGCCCATGTTGATGTCCAGCACGTCGGCACCGGTGCGCCGATGGCGATCTGGGCCGCCCGCCATGCAGACGGGGTCGTGGCCGAAGATCTGCACCGCCGCCGGATGCTCCCCGGGGAACTGCTGCAGCAGGGAGAAGGTCTTTTGTCCTGGTAGCACAAAGCCTTGGAAGAGATCAGCTCCGTGCAGGTATAGCCCGCACCCAGCTCTGAGCAGATCTGGCGGAAGGCTACGTCCGTGACGCCCGCCATGGGGCCAGGGCCAGCTGGGAGGAAATTTCCACAGTTCCAATGCGCATAAAGGTACCGTCCTTTCTCGGGTTTCCATAATTAAAGCCCATGATACCATACCCCTGTGGAAAAGTGGGGCAGGCCGCCGCCGTCGGAAAAAAGTGGTTTTATGCCCCTGAACCGCCGCCTTCGGAGAAAGACGGCCGCTTTTTTTCCGCTCCTTTCATTTCCCGACGGAATTGCCCGGAGGGAAACTGCTAAAATGTTGGAACATACCAAGGAGACCGCCCATCCGGGCGGCAGACGTAGGAGGGACCTCTGTGGGGCATGGACAGATGATATGGCAGCGGGACCAGGCGGTGCGGCTTGTGACCTGGGGCATCCGCTTTTTCCTGACGGCGGCGCTGACCGCCAGCAAGACGCCCGGCGGCTACGCGCCGTTCGCCCTGGGCTGTGTGGCGGCGGCGGGGACCAGGGCAGCGGCCTAAGGTTTGGCAGGGGGCATTGGGTGCGGTGCTGTTTTTGGACTTCGCGGATGCGCTGCCGTTCCTCGCTACGGCGGTGCTGATCTTCACCACCTCCACCGCCCTGCGGGGGATCTGGCTGGAAAGAAGCGGTGGTTCCCGGCGGCGGTGGGCGTGGCGCTGTTTCTGGCAGTAGGCGGGATCTACGTGATCCAGTCCCTGGATCCCTGGGCCATGTCACCGACTGGGCCGCGGCCGCCATTTTGCTGGGAGCGGCAGCCTGGTACGACCTGCCGCTACTGCAGGCCGGACAGGAGCATCTGGACAGGGGCAGCCTGCTGGTACTGGGCGCGTCGCTGCCGCTGGCACTGGGGACCTGACGGTGATGGACGTCCCCCTGGGCAGGGGGCTGCTGTGTCTTTTTGGTGCTCTTCACCGCCTACCAGAGGGGCGGTGACCGCGCGGCAGCGGGCATGGGCATCGGCCTTGCGGCGGACTTCTGCACCGAGACCGGTGGTGTTTCTGGTGGCGGCCTACGGCCTCGGGGGGCTGCTGGCAGGCACTCCGGATGGGACGGCGCCGCAGTGTGGCTGCAGTGGCCTTTGTGGGGCTTCTGCTGGCGCTGCTGCCGGCCCCGGCCGAGATGGCCCAGCCGCTGTTGGCAGAGGTGGCCCTGGGCGGCACGGCGTTTTTGCTGCTGCCGGGGCGGCTCTTTGAGGAAAGCGGGTCCGGCGGGAGGCCCTGCCGGAGTCGGCGGTGCCGGCGCTGGAGCGGCTCAAGTCCCAGCTGACCCGACGGCGGCAGTGCTGTGGACCTCTACGACAGTATGGGCCGGGTGCCCCGGTGTCCAGCGAGGAAAACCCGGCTATCATCTTCGACCGGGCGGCGGAGAAGGTGTGCCGGGGCTGCGCACTGTGCGAGCTGTGCTGGCAGAAGGAGTACACCGGCACCTTCAACGCCCTCAACGACGCCACTCCCTATCTCCTGGAGCGGGGACGGTCCTGCCCAAGGACTTTCCCGGGTATTTCGCGGACCGGTGCATCCATCTGCCGGACTTTTCACGGCGGTGAACGGGGAGCTGACGGCGATTTTTGCTCCGGCGCCAGTACCGGCGGCGGCTGGAGGAGAGCCGCCGGGAGGCCCGGGGCCAGTACGCCCAGCTCAGCGAGCTCACCGCCACCGCCGCCGGGCTGGGCGACCGGACGGTGTCGGGGGAGATGCCTGCCTACCGGGTGGGAGCGGCCCTGCGGCCCAAGGCGGGGGAGAGCGCCTGCGGGGGACACGGTGGTGTCCTTCGAGACGGAGACGGGGCTTTTATGTCTGCTGCTGGCGGACGGCATGGGCTGTGGGGAAGCGGCCCGGAAGGAGTCCACTCTGGCCTGCCGGCTGGTGCGCCAGTTCCTGGAGGCGGGCATCGAGCCGGAGGCAGCCCTCAAAACCCTCAACGCCGCCATGTCGCTGCGCAGCGCCGAGACCGGGAGCTTTACCACCATCGACCTGCTCACCTGCCGGCCCCGGATACCGGCGAGGGCGGCCTTCTACAAAAGTTCGGGCGGCGCCCAGCTATCTGAAAAAGGGGCAATGTCCGGCGGATCACCGGCGGGACGCTGCCTGCGGGACTTCGAAGCACTCCGGCGGCGCCGACGTGACCGGGTGACGCTGGCCCCCGGCAGTTTTGCGGTCCTGATCAGTGACGGCGTGGCAGACCCCAGCCGTGACGAATGGCTCCAAGACCTGCTGGCGGGCTGGGGGGGAGGACCCCAGGTCCTGGCAGGGCTGATTTTGAAGGAGAGCATCCAGCGGGAGGCCCTGGCGGACGACTGCGGCATCCAGGTGCTCTATCTGCCCCGGGAAGGACGGTAAAAACCGTTTGAGGGCAGTATAAATTTCCCGTGCCTGCGGAAAACTGGAAGTATCAAACTGAATGCACAGGAGGCGTGAAGCGGATGGTGAAAGGTATTTCCAGACGGGTGGTCGTGGTGGAGTCCCCGGACCAGCGGTATTTCGAGCAGGCGATCTTTATCGTGCGCAACGAGGCGGTAGGCGAGGGCGTCACCGCCCGGGAACTGGTGGAGGAGGCCAGCGGGTGGCCCGGGACTATGCCGGCGGCGACCACGGACGGTTCAGCCGGGCCTGGCGGGCCTGAGCCCGGCAGTCTACACCCTCATCGGCGCGGGGGGCATCGGCCTTGCAGTGTGGCTGGTGGCGGCGCTGGGTAAAAAGAGCGGGAGCGCAAGGCTCCCGATTCGCTCTTTCGTTTTTGCTGGACGGTCAAAGGGGTCAGGGACGCTTTCCTTTGTGTAAAATCAGTGTCTTCAGGCCAGGTTCTGGAAATAGGCCCGGGTGGTGTCCGCGTCGGCGGCGATCTGGGCTTTCAGAGCGTCCAGAGAGTCGAAACGGATCTCGTCCCGCAGGTGCTGGAAAAACCCACCCGCAGCGTCTTGCCGTACAGGTCGCCCTCAAAGTCCAGCAGGCAGGCCTCCACGGTGATGTCGCTGCCGCTGTTCACTGTGGGCCGGGTGCCTGCGTTGGTGACGGCGGCGTAGGACGCCGTCCTCCAGGGTGGCCCGGGTGACGTAGACGCCGTGGCTTGGCACCAGCACATGGGGCGGGATGATGAGGTTGGCGGTAGGGAAGAGGGGGAGGAGCCCAGCCCCGGCCGTGGCGGACGGTGCCCGTCAGGACGTGGGGATGGCCCAGGAAGCGGTTGGCCCGCCGATCTGCCCCATCTCCACCAGACGGCGGAGGTACGTGGAGCTGACGGTGATGCCTGCCACCTCCACCTTGGGGATGATGTCACAGCCCAGGCCCAGCTCCCGGCACTTTTTCCATCAGCAGCTCCGGGGAGCCCTGGTTCTTGTGACCGAAGTGATAGTCGTGGCCCGCCACCAGGTGGACGGCGTGGTACCGGCCCACCAGAATGTTGGTGACGAAGTCGTCCCACGGGGTGGTCATCATCTCGTGGTCAAAGGGAACCATCAGTACCTCCCGGATGCGGTACAGCCGCCGCACCAGGTCCTTGCCGGTCCTCGGGGGAGTTGATGAGGGGCAGGGGATGCCGGTGATGACCTCCTTCGGCGGCCGGTCGAAGGTGAACACCGCCGGCGTGACGCCCCGGCGGGCGGCCTCCTCCACGGTGCGCCGCAGCAGGGCGGCGTGGCCCAGATGGACTCCGTCAAAGAAGCCCAATGCAATGACTTTTTCTTTCATGGACAAAGTCACCCTCCAAAGAAATTCTTGATGGCGGTGAGAACGCCGCCCCTGTGCCCGGGAGAGGCAGAGAAAATCGCCGTTTTGGCCGTAGACCCGGTAGGTGCCGTCCGGCAGGGTCTCGTCCGTGATGGGATTCCCGTTGCGGATGCGCTTTTCCCGGCCGGCAGAGGGCACGTGTAGGCGGGAGAATCGGCAAAGAGCCGGTCGGTGGGCAGGAGAAGCTGCTGATTCCCCTTTTGGGACTGAACGCCTCCAGTGTGACGGCGTCCTCCAGACGGAAGGCCCCCGCCATGGTGCGCCGCAGGCGACATGGCCCCGCCGCAACCCAGATCTCGACCCAGGTCGTGGCAGAGGGTGCGGATGTAGGTGCCTTTGGAACAAAAGGCACCGCAGGCGGTATTCCCCGGGGCCGGTCTCGTCCAGCAGCTCCAGCTCGTAGATGGTGATCTCCGGGGCTTGCGCTCCACTCACGGCCCCGGCGGGCCAGCTCGTAGAGCTTTTGGCCGTTGATCTTCACGGCGGAGTACATGGGGGGATCTGCTGGATCGTAGGGGTGAAGTGGCCCAGGGCCCTGTTCCGGCGCGGCTCACGGTCACAGGACGGGTTCCAGGGTTTGGCCGGTGGTGTCCTGGGTATCGGTGACAAGGCCCAGGCGAAGTCCCGCCACGTATTCCTTCGGCTGTTCTCGGCAACTCCACCCCCCGGGTGGCCTGCTGTCCCACAAATACCGGCAGCACCCCGGTGGCCATGGGGTCCAGTGTTCCGCCGTGGCCCACCCGCTTTCGTGAAAATGCCCCGCACCTTGGCGCACACGTCCATGACTGGTCCACCCGGCGGGCTTATCAATGATGAGGATTCCGTTTGGCAAGAAGCTCTCCTTGGCGCCGTTTTCCGGCGCGCCGCTGTGGGAATGGGGGTACGGGCTCAGAGCCGGCAGTCCGGCGTCACCTGAGCCACTGCGTTCAGAATGCGGCGCTTGGCCTCCTCAAAGGGGGCTTCCACCGTGCAGCCGGCGGCCGCCCGTGGCCCCGCCTCCGCCCAGCAGCTGGCAGAGGCCAGCGTGCTGACCCGGTCGCCGGTGCGCAGGGACATCTTCCACGTCCGGCCGCAGCTCCCGCATGGTGATGGCGCAGTCCACGCCCTCGATCTGACCGCCCAGGAGCTGAGGTCCTCTCAGCGTCGCTCTCGTCGGCCTGGATGCGCGCCATCAGGGAAAGGGGCACCGGCAGCACCGCCACCCGGTCCTGGTCGTAAAAATTCCGCGGCTCCAGCATGGCGCCTTCCATTTTCGCATCGCTTGCGGCTCTTGGTGCGGAAAAAGACCTTGTTCACCGTGCGGTAGTCGATGTCCCAGCGCCATCAGCGCCGCCGCCACGCTGGTGGGTGGGGGGGTAGTGTTGGTGTAGACGGAAGCAGCCGGTGTCGGTGGACATTCGCGTGTACAGTACAGCGGCAGGGCCATCTCCGGCGTGATGGGGCCCAAGAGCGGCCAGGATGTCGTAGATCAGCTCGCCGCAGGCGGCCGGCCTCGGGGCGGACGATATTGGCCCGGCCGAAGTGCTGTGGCCGTGGGTGGTGGTCAATGGCCAGATCCACCCGCCCGGCAGCGGCTTGGCGTTTTTCCGGGAACAGGCCTACGGTGGCGATGTCGGTGGAGATCACGGTCTCGGACAGAAAGCCCTCTGCAGCTCCGGCGTGTAGCGCAGCGACATGTTCGCGCCCAACTCGCGCCGGAGATAGCCCGCCGCGCTCTTGAGACCGCGAATGACGTCCTTTTCGAGCGACTTTTCGAGAACGCTCACGTAAATGCGCGAATAGCGCAGGTCGCTCGTCGTGTCCACATGGGTAATGGTCACCATGCCGCTCTGGACGCGCGGGTCCTTGAGCGTGCGGAAGAGCGAGCTGAGCTCGCGCTGGATCTCTTCATTGATGCGTCCAATGCGATTGCTTGCCATTTTTATTCCTCCTTTGAAAAAAGCAGGGGCGGGCGAACGCCCGCCCCTACCGACCTTAAGGCTTCTAAACATTGCGCCGCGCACGGCGCAAAAATCTTGATCTGTATTTCTGACGACCTGTGCGTCAGAAATACACTTTACAGGCTGCAAACGTGCGAGCGCAGCGAGTGCGCTGCCGCAGCCTGAATCCTACTCAAAAATTCGCTTCGCGGATTTTTGAAGTCTTACTGCTCGATCTGTTCCATAACGTACGCTTCAACGATATCGCCGACCTTGATGTCGTTGTACTTTTCGAAGCTCAGGCCGCACTCGTAGCCCTGCGCGACTTCCTTGACGGAGTCCTTGAAGCGCTGGAGCGAGGCGAGGTGACCCTCGTGGACGACGATGCCGTCGCGCACGATACGCACGTCGCACGCGCGCTGGATCTTGCCGTCCTCGTTGATGCAGTCATAGATGACGCGGTACATACGGATCTCCACATTGCTGCGGGCCGCGCTGTCGCGCGCCGCGGCGTCCGGGCGGACGTTGAAGCCGACGATGATCGCGTTCGAGGTCGCCGCGAGCATGACGTCGCTCTCGTTGATCGCACCGACCGCGGAGTGGATGACCTGCACGCGCACTTCCTCGTTCGAGATCTTTTCAAGCGAGGACTTGACCGCCTCGGCGCTGCCCTGCACGTCCGCCTTGACGATGATGTTGAAGTCCTTCATATCGCCCTGCTGGATCGGGAGAACAGGTCCTCGAGCGAGACCTTCTTGCTGCCGGCGTTAGCGGCATCCTTCTTCTGCTGCTTGCGCTGCTCGACGAGCTCGCGCGCCATGCGCTCGTCGGCGACGGCGTTGAACGTGTCGCCCGCGCTCGGCACCTCGGACATACCGGCGATCTCGACCGGGATAGACGGACCGGCCTCCGTCACGCGCTGACCCTTGTCGTTGGTCATTGTGCGCACACGGCCGACAGCCGTTCCGGCGATGATGATGTCGCCCTGATTGAGCGTACCGTTCTGCACGAGGAGCGTCATGATCGGGCCGCGGCCCTTGTCAAGGCGGGCCTCGATGACCGTGCCGCGGGCGGCACGGTTGGGATTGGCCTTGAGCTCGTCGACCTCGGCGGTCAGCGCGACCATTTCGAGCAGGTTGTCGATGCCCACGCCGGTCTTGGCCGAGATCGGGCAGACAATCGTCTCACCGCCCCACTCCTCAGCAACAAGGCCGTATTCCGTCAGCTGCTGCTTGATGCGCTCAGGGTTCGCGCCGCGCGTCCATCTTGTTGATGGCCACGACCAGCGGGATGCCGGCAGCTTTGGCATGGTTGATCGACTCGATGGTCTGCGGCTTGATGCCGTCCTCCGCCGCGACGACGAGGATGGCGATGTCCGTGATCATCGCGCCGCGGGCGCGCATGGAGGTGAATGCCTCATGGCCCGGCGTGTCGAGGAAGGTGACGGGCTTGCCGTTGATCATGACACTGGTAAGCGCCGATGTGCTGGGTGATGCCGCCCGCCTCGCCGGCTGCGACGTGTGTATTGCGGATGCGGTCGAGAAGGCTCGTCTTGCCGTGGTCGACGTGACCCATGACCACCACGACCGGCGCGCGGGGCTGGAGCTCGTCGGCGCTGTCCTTGTGATCGTCGATGAGCTTTTCCTCGATCGTCACGACGACTTCCTTTTCGACCTTGCAGCCGAGCTCTTCAGCGACAAAGGACGCTGTGTCGAAGTCGATCATCTGGGAAAGGGACGCCATCACGCCGTTTTTCATCAGGCTCTTCCCTTGCGCTTGCCGGAGAACGGCTGCTGACGGTTGTTGCGGTTTCTGTTGTTGCGGAACTTTTTTTTCCTTGCTGCCGCGCTCCAAGTCGCGGCGGTCACCGGAGCGCTCGGCCATGTCCTGCAGCTTTTCGTCGTACTTGTCAAGGTTGACGTTCGTGACCTTGCGGGTGTCGACGATCTTCTTTTCCGGCACGCGCGTCGTGGGATGCTGCGTGGCGGTGGACTTGCTCTGCTGCTGCACCGGCTGGGTGTTCTGCTGCGGCTGGGCGGGCTTACCCTGCTGGCCCTGCTGGGGCTGGGGACGGCTGCCGCCGTTATTATTGTTATTTCTCGGCTGGTTCTGAGCGTTATTCGCCTTCGGCTGGTTCTGCGCGGGGGCGGGGGCAGCCTTGGGCTCGGGCTTTTTTCTGGGGAGCGGACTCGGCGTAGATCGACTCGATCTTCACCTGATGCTTCTGCGTCAGATGCTCGAAGATCAGGTTGACCTCGTCCGCGGACAACACCTGCGAAGGCTTCTTGCTCCCGTCTTCATAGGCACTCAGAACGGACAGAATGTCCTTCGACGTAAGGCCGAAGTCCTTTGCCATATCGGATACCTTGTTCTTGTTCATTGTAGTAGCCAAATTATTGCACCTCCGTGTGTTGTGATCTCTGCTTACTGTCTTTCTTGATGCTGCCCTTGCCCTTCTTCACGGGGCGGGAATGGGCAAAGCGCCTTGCCGCGCGCTGCTTTTCCGCGGCGCGGTGCGCCTTTTCTCTCTCGGCGCGCGTGCGTCCGTGCTTGACCGCGCCTCTCGGACGCTTGCTCTCGCTCTTTTCCGCGCTCTTGGCCTTTGCGGCGGGAGCGGGCTGCGGCTCTTCCTGATGCGGCTTTTTCTTGCCGGTGCGCACATTTTTTTCGTGCTGCCTGAGCTCTTTCCTCCGCTCGGCGGCGCGTGCCGCCTTGATCGTCAGGCGCTTGGCCGCCTCGCCGTAGTGCGCTTCGTCACTTTCCGCCAGCTTTTTCGCGACGGCCTCGGCAAAGCCGATGTCCGTCAGCGCCAGCAGCGCGCACGAGGTGCGCCCCAGCGCTCTGCCGAGGGCCTCCTTCGTCGGCGGGATCTCAAGGCAGATGCACTCGCCCGCCTCGCCGAAGTGGAGCGCGCGGCGGCGCGTGTTGTCCGCCGCATCCGAGGCGATGAGGATGAGCCGCGCGTGCTTGCTTCGTGCCGCCGCGCCAACGGGCTCTTCACCGACCTCCAGCTTTCCGGCCTTTTTGGCAAGGCCGATCAGATTGAGCAGTTTATCCACCGTTTGCCATCTCCTTTTCCATTTCTTCGTAGACGCCCTCGGGGATGGCCGTGTCCAGCGCGCGCTCGAGCGCGCGGGATTTGCGCGCCCGCTTGAGGCATTCGCTGTTCGGGCAGACGTAAGCGCCGCGCCCGGGCTTTTTGCCCGTAAAGTCGAGCGACACCTCGCCTTGCGGCGATTTGACGGCGCGGATGAGCGCGCGTTTGTCCTTCATCTCGCGGCAGCCCACACACTGGCGCTGCGGGATCTTCTTTACTTTCTGCATGAGCCGCCCTCCTCTTTGGCGCTTTCAGCGCCTCGGACTTTTTTGCGCCGCGCACGGCGCAAATGAACTGAAATCGTTTTTACTGGCGACCGGTGCGTCAGTAAAAACACTTCTCGCCCCGCAAGTGTGCGAGCGCAAGCGAGTGCGCAGCGCTCAAAAATGTGCCTATGCACATTTTTGAAGATCACTCTTCTTCGCGATAGCTCTCGGGCTTGATGTCGATCTTGTAGCCGACGAGGCGCGCGGCTAAGCGCGCGTTCTGCCCCTCCTTGCCGATGGCAAGGGAAAGCTGATCGTCGGGCACGATGACGCGGCAGGCCTTGCCCTCTTCGGCAAGGCGCACGTCGACCACGTCCGCCGGAGCGAGCGCCGCGGCGATGTACTCCGCGGGGTCGTCGCTGTACTTGATGATGTCGATCTTCTCGCCGCGCAGCTCTTCGACGATGCTGTTCACGCGCTGGCCGTGGGGGCCGACGCAGGCGCCGATGGGATCGACGTTGGCGTCGTTGCTCCACACCGCCATCTTCGTGCGGCTGCCCGCCTCGCGCGCGATGGAGCGGATCTCCACCGTGCCGTCGTAAATTTCGGGCACTTCGAGCTCGAAAAGGCGCTTGACCAGACCCGGATGCGTGCGGGAGATGACGACCTGCGGGCCGCGGGACTGGCGGCGCACGTCGACAAGATAGACCTTGATGCGCTGGCCCTCGACGAGCGTCTCGCCCTTGACCTGCTCGCCGGCGAGAAGAATGGCGTCTGTCGCTTCCGTGCCGGTGCCGATGCGAAGGGACGCGTTGCCCGTGCGGGGATCGATGCGCGTGACGACACCGGTGAGGATCTCATGCTGCTTGGAGTTGTACTCCTCGTAGACCATGCC
>VOFC01006918.1_pt1 | contig 18400 bp, 30 predicted proteins | sample 5384161 | NCBI WGS metagenome assembly VOFC01 (sample SAMN12384722, study PRJNA508395) | human gut metagenome | isolation source: healthy gut B | host: Homo sapiens
CGGTGGGTCGCCCAGCCGCCCTGCCCTCACATCCAGCAGAACAGGCGGACGCCATAGCCCAGCGCCAGAGCAAACACGAAGAATCCCACGATTTTCACCAGCACCACGGCAATGCTCTCGCCGCCGCCTGCCAGACCTGCTGACCAGCGTCAGGGCGATCATGCCCAGCATCGTCGATCAAGGCGGCCGCCAGAATCGTATTGCCTACCTTGGTCTCAATTTGGCATCATGCGACAATGCTGACGGAAGTTGCTGGTGAGATCGTACCGATGAACACGTTTCCAGCATCCGGTGCTTTAAATCAGTCCCGCCGCAGCAGCGCCGCGAGAATAAAGCCGCACTACATGACCAACGGCACGATGACGCCCAGCAGCGCCACCAAAAGAAAACCGGCCTTTCGCTGTGCTTCCGAGATTCGTTGATGTCGGTTTCCCATACCGGCGGAAAACATCAGGACAATGACGCCCAGTTCGCTGAGCTGCGATATGGCTTCGCGCCGGGCTGCTCCACCTGCTTTTCAAAGCGCTCGCGCTGGTCGATGGGGTCATTCAGCTCGGAATAGGCGTTGGCCATCTCGCTGTGGCAGATAAACAGCTCGAAGCGCTCCGTCAGCCGGGGATCGGCAGGGCTGCGCTTGGTCAGGGGGCTGACCTCCACCGGATACATGGTGATGAAGGTGGGCTGGACCAGCTTCTCCTCTACCCGCTGATCGAAGCAGGCGTACAGGGCGTTGCCCCAGGTCTTCTCGGCGGCATCCGCCAGCTCCACGCCCACGGCCTTAGCCGCGGCCACAGCCTCGGCGTCATCGGTGATGGCGCACGAAGTCCACGCCACATACTCCTTGACGGCGTCCACCATGGTCATGCCGGCGCCAGCCGGGAGTCAGGTCGATCTGCTCCCCCTGCCACTCCACCTGATAGCTGCCGTTGATCTCCTTGGCAGCGCCTGCCCAGAATGCCCTCGGCAATGTCCATCATGGTGTGGAAGTCGGCGTAGGCCTGATACAGCTCCACGGTGGTGAATTCCGGGTTGTGCTTGGGGTCCATGCCCTCATTGCGGAAAATGCGGCCGATCTCATAGACCCGGTCCAGACCGCCCACAATGAGACGCTTCAGGGGCAGCTCCGTGGCGATGCGCATGTACATGTCGATATCCAGGGTGTTGTGATGAGTGACGAAGGGACGGGCGGCGGCGCCGCCGGCAATGGTGTTCAGCACGGGGGTCTCCACTTCCATGTAACCCATGTCATCCAGATAGTTCCGCATGAACTTAATGAACTGAGAACGAATAACGAAGTTCTTCTTCACCTCGGGGTTCACCATCAGGTCCACATAGCGCTGACGGAACCGCAGCTCCTTATCCTGCAGGCCGTGGAACTTCTCCGGCAGGGGCAGGAGGGACTTGGACAGCAGGGTGATGTTTTTCGCCCGGACGCTCATCTCGCCCCGCTGGGTGCGGAACACCTCGCCCTCCACGCCCACGATGTCGCCGATGTCGAACTTCTTGAACTTCTTGTAGACTGCCTCGTCCATCTCGTCCTGGCGGGCGTAAAGCTGGATGCGGCCGTCCCGGTCCTGCAAATCGCAGAAAGATACCTTACCCATGCCACGCTTGCTCATGAGGCGGCCTGCCACCTTGACGGGTTTGCCCTCCATGGCGTCGAAGTTGTCCTTGATCTGCTGGGAGGTTGCATCCCAGTCAAAGCGGGTGATCACAAAGGGGTTCTGGCCCTCCGCCTGGAGATTCGTCAGCTTCTCCCGGCGAATACGGGTCTGTTCGGACAGGCTCAGCTCCGGCTGGGCCTGGGGATTCTTCTGTTCAGCCATGCTTCTTTCTCCTTAGCGTTCAATCTTCTTAACGGTGTAACGGATGTTGCCGAAGGGCGCTTCCACCACGACCTCCTGGCCTTCCTTGGCGCCCAGGAAGGCCTTGCCGAAGGGGATTCCTCGGAGATGATGCCGTGCATGGGATCGGTCTCCTGAGAGCCGACGATCTTATAGCTGGCCTTCCTTGCCATCGGTGCCCTGAACAGTGACGGTGCAGCCGATGGTGATGGTGTCAGACGCGGCGGACTCATCCACGATGACCACGTGCTGCAGGATCACTTCCAACTCGGCAATGCGGGAGTACAGCTTGCCCTGCTCGTTCTTTGCCTCGTCGTACTCGCTGTTTTCGCTCAGGTCGCCGAAGCCGCGGGCCATCTTGATCTGCTCCGCCACCTCGTCGGACCGGGTGGTCTTCAGATAATTCAGTTCCTGCTCCAGCTCGTCCTTACGAGCTTGGCTCATTTTGTATTCTTTTTCCATTTCGGCTGTTCCTTTCATTATCGTCTGAAGTGTATAACTACTCCTAATTTACCATGGTTTTATATTGTAATAGGTATCTTCCGGATTGTCAAGGGCAAAAGGCCCTGATTTCGGGAATAGCCCCCTTGTTTTCCGTTTCTTCCAGCCGCACGGACACCTGCCCCGGCCGCAGAGCGCCGGTCCGCCACAGGACCGACAGAAGCTGGCCCCGGTCAAGGCCCTCCGGCAGCCTTGCCTCCACCTCCGGCGGCAGCAGAAGCCGAGGCAGCGGCAGTGATTCGTCATACAGCGGCAAAAAGCCGTCTCCCTGCGCTTCCGTAGGGTCGAAGGCCATGTGGACAGACACCGGCTCCCGCCCGTCTCCGGGTTCAGCACGATAGACACGCCGTATTCCCCGCCGCAGACGGCGGCACAGCTCCTCCCCGCCGAAGGGGACCTTCAATATGAGATACCGGTGACGCAGAGCCAACTCCGTCACCGTCCACACCACCTCGCCGGAGAGGGCGTCCGCCGTGATCAGCACCCGCGCCCCGGCGGGGTTTTCCCCCCGGAACCGCAGCAGCTCTCCGCACCAGTCCGCGGCGATGGCCCGCCGAAGCGACAGAGTTTCTACCGGGCGCAACCCCTCCGGCAGAGCCTCCGCTGAGGCCCCGGCAGGCAGCACCACCTGCTCCACCCTCTGCCGCAGCAGCTTTTTTCCGGCGGTACGGAGCCTCCGCCGGACCCGTTAGGGGTTCCTACGCCGGTCCTGAGCCATCCGGGCGCAGAGAAACCGGATATGCAGAACGCTGACCTCTTTTAACGTAACAGGACGGGTCCAGTGCCCGCTTGGTTCCCAAAGCATCATTCCTACCATAACGATCAACCTCCTGCCCCATGGTATGGGACAGGAGGTCGATTCAGAACGGTTCGCCGTTCCTTACTTCTTTTTCAGTTCGCTAAGGATACAAAGCCCCATGGCCAGCACAGGCAGCAGTCCCCGCAGACACAGGATCTGCCAATCGCCGGAACCGAGATTTACGTCTATCAGAAGTCCCACGAACCACGCAGCCAGTGTGGCGTTGATCGCTTTTTCAGATACATTCGCACTTCCTCCTTTTATTTGCCCACCGAGGTGCCGGAGAGGGGTGTAGCCCGTCAGATACCCCTTCTTCGGCGCCGCGCCGTGGCTCAGGGGATTGATCCGCACATTGTTTTCCACCACCTCAAAGTGGAGATGGGGTCCGGTGGAAGTTTCCGGTGGAGCCGGTGATGCCGATGGTCTGCCCTGCTTGACATAGGTTCCCACGCTGACCTTGATGCTGCTCATGTGAGCGTACAGGGTGGTGTTGCCCACGCCGTGAGAAATGACCACATAGTTGCCGTAGGAGCTGGACCGCTGGGCGATGATGACCGTGCCCGCCTTGGCGGCGTACACCGGACTGGTGTAACCCACCCGGCCGATGTCGGTGCCCTTGTGGTTGGTGGAGCCAACGCCGCCGGGGGAATTACGCCCGCCTACGGTGGAGGTGATGGATAGCGGCTGTCCACCGGCCAGATGTAGCCGCCGGGGTTAGTGTTGTATTTCTTTCCCTCCGCCGCCATCTGTTCTTCCAGCTGCTTCTGCATTTGCTTGACCTGCTGCGCAATGCGGCGCTCCCTCGGCCTCCAGCTCCTTCGAGAGTAGCCTGATACTCGGCGGCGTTGTTTTCAATGGACTTCACCAGTTCGTTGGCTCTGGTCCCGCTGGGCGCTGAGCTGCTTTTTTCTGGGTCTCCAGTTCTGCTTTGGCGGCTTCCAGCGCCGCCTTATTGGCTTCCAGACCGGCTTTCTTCTCCGCAATCTCCGCCTGCAGGGTCTGAAGGTCCTGAATCACCCGCCGGTCATAGTCCATGACCTCGTTGATAAAGTCCAGACTGCCCAGCAGGTCGGAAAAGCTGTTGGCCTTGAACAGCACCGACCAATAGCTGATGGTGCCCCGCTCCTCCATTTCCCGGACCCGCTTGCAGAACAGCTCGTATTGAGCCTCCTCCCGCTGCTGGGCGTCCGCCAGTTCGGTTTCCGCCTGAGAAATAAGGGCGTTGTAATCGGAGATCTGAGCCTCCGTATTGCTGATCTTGGCGTTGGTGTTGGCGATCTGGTCATCCAGAAGGGTCTTTTTCTGGCACCGCCGCCGCCTTGTCGTTCTTCAGACTGTTGAGCTTGCTCTGGATCTCCTTTTTGCTTTTTATCCAGGCTGGCGGCATTCCCCTTCAGGGCGTCGATATCCGCCTGGGTGACCTTGGCGGCCATAGCCGGGGCCACATTCACCGACAGGCACAGCACCGCGCAGAGCAGCGCGGCGCAGATGCGGACATAGCGCTTGTTTTTCTTCATGTCCGCCCTCCTTTACACCTGGAGGAACCGCCGGATGGCGGAAAGGCTGCCGCCTACGCCAATGAGGATGCCGGCCCCAGAAATACGCCGCCCACCGGCTTCCAGAGCTGCTGGAAGGGCACGATGGAAAGGAGCTGTAAGGTGTCATTGTCGGCAACGCCCTGCGCAATGGCTTCATACAAGCCCCATTGCAGCAAAAAAGGCAAGTGATCGCACCGGTAAGGCCCAGCATGAAGCCCTCATACACAAAGGGCCAGCGGATAAAGCCGTTGGTCGCGCCCACCATTTTCATAATGGCGATCTCATCCCGCCGGTCAAAGGTGGTGAGCTTGATGGTGTTGGAAATAATGAACATGGACACAACGAACAGCACTGCGATCAGCGTCAGGCAGATGACCGTGGCGATATTCCGGACTGTGATGAAGCCGTTGGTCAGCTCCGCATAGGCGTTGATGCCGCCGATGCCGGGAATGGCCTTGATGAGTTCCACTGTCTGGCTCTGGAGCTTCAGCTCCTTGACCTTGATGGCGAATCGGTCCCGGAGGATATTGGGGTCCAGATCCTGAAAATATTCCTCATCCGGGTGTTCGCTGATGAAGGACTGCATGGCCTCCTCACGGGAGATAAAGGTGACGGACGCCACATTGTCCACCGCTTCCAGTTTCTTTTGCAGGGCCTTGGCCTGTGCCTCCGTATAGCTGTCATCCACAAATGCTAAAATCTCATTGTCCCGCTTCCGCCTGTTTCAAGTTGGCGTCCGCGTTGACAGCCACCAGCGTAAAGGTGCCCATGATCAGCAGACACGCCACGGTAATGCCGATGGCGGCGAAGGACATGAAGCCGTGGCTGAACATATTGGATAGACCCTCGCGGAAGAAATATCCGAAATCGTGTTTACTCATGGATATGCCCTCCCACATAGCCGCCTACGCTGTCGTTGATGATGCGGCCCTGGTCAATGGTGATGACCCGCTTGCCGAATTTGTTCACCAGATCCTTCTCGTGGGTCACTACCACCACGGTGGTGCCTAGCTGGTTGATCTTCACCAGCAGGGTCATGATCTCCATGGACCGCTCCGGGTCCAGGTTGCCGGTAGGCTCGTCGGCAATGATGGTACTGGGGTTGTTCACCAGCGCCCGGGCGATGGCCACCCGCTGTTGCTCGCCGCCGGAAAGTTCGCTGGGGAAATTCTCCGCCTTCTTTTCCAGACCCACCAGCTGCAAAACGTATGTAATGCGCTGTTTGATCTCTTTTTTCGGCATTCCCACCGCCCGCATGACAAATTCCAGATTCTCATAGACGTTTTTTTCTCGATCAGGCGGAAATCCTGGAAAATAACCCCCAGCGTCCGCCGCATCAGGGGGACTCTGCCGCTCCGCAATATTGCTGACGGAGAAGCCGTTGATCATGATACGGCCTCCTGTGGGGACCTCCTCTCCGGTGAGCATTTTGATAATGGTGGATTTACCGGAGCCGGAGGGGCCCACCAAAAACACAAACTCGCCGTCCTCAATGGCGGCGCTGATACCCCGGATGGCACGGGTTCCATTGGGATATTCCATTTCCACGTCTTTCAGGCGGATCATCAAGCAGTCTCCTTATTCTTTGTCCAATCGGCCTTTCCTCATGGGATCTGGTCGACATAATATTATACATAGCCACATTATATACGGCTTTTCGGGACATTGCAACGTTTCCTTGCAGATTCCTTTCAAAGTTTTTCCCGGGAAATTTTTCCGGTTCCCCACCGCCCCCGCTCCTTGGATTTTTTGCTTTGAGAACAGTCTCGTTCCGACAAAAAACCGGGAAGCCTGACGGCTTCCCGGTTTCAGCGTGTCAGAAAAAGTCTTTTTCTCCCCGCTGAGCAAGTTTTCAGAACTTCATAAAAGTTCTGAAAACTTAGGATTTTAATGGCGCGGGACACCCTTCTTGGGTTTCCCGCACACACCCTTCCTTACCGTCGCGGAAAATTTATCACTTTATCGACAGCCTCAAACCGGGAAGCCTGACGGCTTCCCGGTTTCTCACATGTAAAAGTATCAGGAATCAATGCCCCGGCTGGTCAGATATTTCTTGACCATTAGAGCAACCTTGAAAGTAATGGCGTCATCAAACTCCCGCAGATCCAGCCCCGTGAGCTTCTTGATCTTCTCCAGCCGATACACCAGCGTGTTGCGGTGGACGAACAGCTTCCGTGCCGTCTCGGAGACGTTGAGGTTGTTCTCAAAGAACTTATGGATGGTAAAGAGCGTCTCCTTGTCCAGGGCGTCGATGGGGTTCTTCTTGAAGACCTCCTGCAGGAACATCTCGCAGAGCGTGGTGGGCAGCTGATAGATCAGGCGGCCGATACCCAGATTTTCATAGTTGATGACGTATTTCTTTTCAGTGTCGAAGACCTTGCCTACCTCAATCGCGATCTGGGCTTCCTTGTAGCTCTTGGCCAGATCCCGCAGGTGGATGGCGATGGTACCGATGCCCACCACCACGGTGCTCTCGCCGTTGACCCGGAGGGCCTCCTCGATCTGGGCGGCAGTCTTGTTCAGTTCCTTGCTGCCCGCGCCGTCCGGCAGCTGGCGGATCAGAACCACATCCCCTCGCCGACGCTGAGGACAAAGTCGTTCTGACGGTCCGGGAACATGGCCTGAATGGTCTCCGTGGGAACGGATTCCCCCTTCTGCAAGGCCCGGATGGCGAAAATGCCCCGGCTGACGTCGGTGGCCACCCGCAGTTCCTTGGCCCGCATATAAATATCGCCCAGCATGATGTTGTCGGAGATGATATCCTTGACGAAGGACCCCTGTCATGCTTTTCCTCATAATAGCTCTTGGCTGCGTTCAGCGCCACCGTCGCCATAGAACAGATGGTCTTGCTGATCTCATTATCGCCAAAGGCGAAAACGGCGTAATCAAACTGGTTTCCCCAGCCGCTGAGCGCCTTGAAGGTCTTGCCGTCAAAGCAGACCATGCTGCCGGCAGCGCCGTTTACCGCCGCCACATACTCGCTCCAGCGCTGGCCGATCATAGACAGCTCGCTGCAGGTCGACAACGCCCCCTCACCGTCGATCACGCCGACGGTTCGATCCGTGTTTTCTTCAATTGCAGAACTACGTTCTGAAAGATTCTTCCGGACATGGCTGTTCCTCCTCAACACGAAAACTATGGATCACGCAGGGCCTACCCGCGCATACCTATTGTGCAATCTGTCAGTAAGGTCATTATAGCGATTATTTTGTCGGATTGCAAGATTTTTTTCTTTTTTCAACAAAAATCACTTTCCTTTTTGTTGAAGTTTCGAGGTTTTCTGTAGGCTCCTCCGTCAGCTTTTGCTAATGCCTGCCATTCCTCTGTGGTCAGCAAACGGTACGTACCCCGTTCCAGAACCGGGTCCAACAGCAAATTGCCCATGCGAACGCGCTCCAAATACAGCACCGGCTTTCCCAGATACGCCAGCATCCGTTTGATTTGGTGAAATTTCCCCTCCCGCAGAATCACATAGGCCTCGCTCTCCTCGCCGGAGGTCATGACCCGCAATTCCGCCGGCTGGCAAATCAAACCGCCATCCAGGTGCAAGCCTTCCGCAAAGGCGGCGCTGTCCGCCTCGGTGAGGCGTCCCGTCACCCGGACATAGTATTCCTTATCCACATGCTTTTTCGGAGACAGCAGCTCGTGAGCCAGTCCGCCCTCATTGGTCAGCAGCAGCAAGCCTTCCGTGTCCTTATCCAGCCGTCCCACCGGGAACAGGCCCTGCCGCTGCAAATCCTGAGGCAGCAGGTCCAACACCGTTGCCTCCCCGGCCGTCCTCCGTGGCGGACAGATACCCCGCCGGCTTGTTCAGCATGACCCAAGTATACCGGCGCCAGTTCAGCTAGTTCTCCGTTGACGGCGATCACAGCCTGCTCCGGGTCCGCCTTTTCCTCAGCCGACCGGGCCGGGACCCCGTCCACTGTCACCCGTCCCTGACGAACCAGGTCCTTCACTTCCTGCGGGACCACCGCCCCGTAGAGGCGATGATTTTATCCAGCCGCTGCGCCGCCATAACCGATCCTCCCACGCTGTTTTTTTCAATTTTATCATAATCGGATGGAAAATGGAATAGAAACAAACAGGAGGGATGATGACCATGATGATCCAAGCAATTCGACTGACACGAAAAAAAGGCCGCACTGGCGGTCATTCTTGCAGGGGTGATGGCCGTTCTGGCGGCGCTGATCCTGCTGCTGGGGCAGCGCGGCGGTGCGGGGTGCGTCAGAGCAGCCCTGTCTTTCCAACAACGGAGAGAGGGTGGCATATCTGCGGAACTTTGGGCTGGGAGATCGACCCGGAGCCGCTGACCACGCTGCAATTTCTGCTGCCGCCCAAACTCAGCGGGGACTACATCACCTACAACGATCTGCAAAAATCCCAAGGCTTCGACTTAGAGACCTGCTGCGGCAAGCAGGTGACGGGTCAGGCGTCCCTGCACAAACGGCACCGTAATGAACGGTGACAGCAACAGTGCCTTGATGTGGGGATGAGCCGTTGTCATCGTGCCGCGTATCATGGTGCCGGTAGCGCCCTTTTCGTCCTGATGGGGAGAGAACCCATCCAGCGCCGCCTGAGATCATGTCCCACCAGTCCTGGCTCATATTCCAGCGGTCAGCGCCGCCATGCCGCCGGGTAAAACCGGTGACGGTTCCATCGGAGATCCTTTTCCCGGCAGGCGGCCTCCCGCGTGCCTTCCGTTACGTCAATCATCCCCATATGCGCTTTGCGTGATAGGTTCTGGTTTCCGTGTAAACTGCCATTTCCGGGACTCCTCTCTTTGTTCCGGTTTTTTTTGTGCTATCCTGTTTCATATTTCCGGCAGGAGGTTCCCCATGAGCGGATTCATTTTCGGTGCATTTTTATGATATCACCCGGCAGTTCCCGCCGGAAAAGGTGGCCACCTACGGGCAGATTGCCTGTCTGGCGGGGATGCCCGCTGCGCCCGCGATCGGTAGGCTATGCCATGCCCCTGTCGGGATCACGGTTCCCTGCCACCGAGGTGGTTGACCGCTTCGCGGTACCAAACGCTGCTTGGACGTTTGGCCCCTGGCTGGCAACAAATGCTCTTCGGCGGTAGGCACAACGCTGCTTCGACGTTCACGCCGGACGGGCGGCTGGAGCTGGCCGCCCCGTCAGTGGGACGGTCAGGGGTGGATTTCACCGTTTAGCAAACGCCGGCAAATCATTGATTTGTTCCTTTATTCAATTTCCGGCAGATGCTGGGCAACATTCGCTTTATCGCCCGATCCGTCCGGATGGACTTGGGCGGATACCGCCTTGATGCCGGGATCCTTGTAGCGTTCCAGCGCCGCCTGATCCGGGAATTCTGAGATCAGAACCGCATCGTATCCGCTGCCCTCGATTCGAAGCCTCAGTTCGGTATTTCGCCGTACAGGCCCTGCAGGCCGGTGAGAAACAGATCCGTTTCGTTTCCGTTCCCGGACGGAACTTCCCATGACAATATGCCGCAGCATCTCACACGCCCCGCTTGGCGTTGTATGCGGCCACGCCCTTGCCCACCAGCTGGATAGCACGGCGCAGATAGTCGCAGTTCTTCACATAGGCAATGCGGATTTCGCTGCGGCCCTTTGGCAGGATCGGCATAGAAGCCGCTGCCGGGGGCGAACATCACGGTCTCGCCGTGGTCCTCGAACTCCTCCAACAGGAAATACTGGAGCTTTTTCCGCGTCATCCACCGGCAGGGTGGCCATGATATAGAACGCGCCGTCCGGCACGCCGAACGTAACTCCGGGGATCTTGGCCCCCTCCTCCACCACGGCGTCCCGCCGCTTTTGTACCCGTGCGGACGTTTTTCAAAGTAGCTGGGCTCCACGGAACGGTACATGGCTGCCGCACCCAGCTGGTCGATGGTGGCAGGGCAGAGACGGCCCTGGCAGAGCTTCATGGCCTGCGCGATCAGCTCCGGGTTGCGGGAGATCAGGCAGCCCACCCGGGCGCCGCAGGCGGAGAACCGCTTGGAGATGGAATCCACGATGATGAGATGGTCCTTGGCATCCTCAAAGGAAGCAAAGGTGGTCAGGCCCTGCCATTGTAGAAGAACTCCCGGTACACCTCGTCCGCCACCAGGAACAGGTCGTGCTCTTTGACGATGTCCACGATGGTCTGCATCTCCTCGTGAGTCAGCACCACGCCGGTGGGGTTGCCGGGGTTGGTCACCATGATGCCCCGGGTATGCTCGTTGATCAGGAGACTCAATGCGGGCCTTGTCCGCATAGCGGTAGCCCTCCTCCGGGGAGGTGGGAATGGGCCGGATGGAACCGCCGGTCATGTAGGCGAAAGTATTGTAGTTGGCGTAATAGGGCTCCGGCACCAGCAGCTCGTCGCCGTCGTCCAGAATGGTGGCCAGCACGAATTCCAGCGCTTCACCGGCGCCGGAGGTCACCAGAATGTCGCTCCGGTCCAGCTTGATGCCGATCTTTGCGTAGCCGCGGACGGCATCCAGATATTCCGGCAGGCCCGGCGTGGGGGCATATTCCAGCACCGGCTTCTTGAAGTTCCGAACCGCTTCAAAGAAAGCGTCCGGTGTTTTGATATCCGGCTGGCCGATGTTCAGATGGTAAATGGTGCGGCCCTTGGCCTCTGCCTCCGCCGCACAGGGGTTGAACTGGCGCACGGGGGACAGCTGGCATTTCTGAACCTTACTGGAAAATTTCATGGGAATACTCCTCCTTCAAAGTAAAAAAAGAATCGCCCCTGACCACTGTCAGGGGCGAAATAGTATTTCACGGTACCACCCTGATCTATCCGGCACGCGCGATCCCGGATATCTCATGTCATCCTGTAACGGAATGAACCGTCCCGCTCCTCGCGGGCTGCTCCAAAGCGGCGCTTTGTCGATTTGAAGTTAATTATATCCGCTTTCCGGCATTTGTCAAGCGGAAATGAAAGTTAATTTTGTAACGCATTTCCCCGCTCATCAAGTTTTCAGAACGTTTTCAAGGGTTTCAGCCTCATGAAATACCCATTTTGACGCGTTGAACGGCGGCAGGAATCTGCCGCCGTTCGTCTTATTCTCCGTCCGCTTCAAAGGGTGGTTCGTCAGCGGCGGCAGCGGGATTGCCGCCCATCTGCATCTCGTCCCACTGGGCGCGGGTGATGAGCAGCTGCCGTGGCTTGGAGCCCTCAAAGGGCCCCACAATGCCCCCCGGTCCTCCATCTGATCCACCAGCCGGGCAGCGCGGGAATAGCCCAGCTTCAGGCGCCGCTGGAGCATGGAGACGGAGGCCTGTCCCGTTTCCAGCACCACGTCCACGGCGGCAGGCAGCAGCTCGTCCCGTCGCTGCTCTCCGTATCCGCAGCGGCAGCCGACGCGCCCTTGCCGCCCTTGTTCCTTTCTCCTGAACGGACTGCCTCGATCTGGGCGATGACCTCCTGAGAATAGTTGGGCCTCGCCGCTTTCCTTCACTAAGCCACCACCGTCCTCGATCTCCTCCGGTGAGATAAAAGCAGCCCTGCACACGGGTGGGCTTTCCGCCCCCCAGAGGGGCGTAGAGCATATCACCCTTGCCCACCAGCTTTTCTGCGCCGGTGGTATCCAGAATGATGCGGGACTCCAGCGAGGAGGCCACGGCGAAGGCGATCCGGCTGGGGATGTTGGCCTTCATGAGACCAGTGATGACGTCGGCCGAAGGACGCTGGGTGGCGATCACCAGATGCACGCCGGCGGCACGGCCCATCTGGGCCACCCGGCAGATGGATTCCTCCACTTCCTTGGCCGCCACCAGCATCAGATCCGCCAACTCGTCGATGACCACCACCACGCTGGGCATGGTCTCCAGATCCATCCTCCGAACTGGCCCGGGCCAGCTTGTTGAATTCCTCCAGCTTCTTCACGCCGCACTCGGAGAAGGTCTTGTACCGCTTCATCATCTCAAACACGGCCCACTGCAGCGCGCCGGCGGCCTTTTTGGGGTCCGTCACCACCGGGATCAGCAGGTGGGGGATACCGTTGTAGGGCGCCAGCTCCACCATTTTGGGGTCCACCATGATAAAGCGAACCTCGTCCGGAGTGGACTTGTAAAGCAGGCTGATAATCAGGGAGTTGGTACACACGGACTTACCGGAGCCGGTGGTACCGGCGATGAGCACATGGGGCATTTTTCGATGTTTCCCACGATGATATTTCTGTCCGCCGATGTCCCGCCCAGGGCAAAGGCGGTCTTGGACTTGTGCTCCGAACTCCCGGGACTCGATGACATCCCGGATCAGCACCGGCGTTACCTGCTTGTTGGGCACCTCGATGCCCACCACAGAGATCTTGTCCGGAATGGGAGCGATCCGGACTCCGGTGGCACCCAGGGCCAGGGCAATGTCGTCGGACAGATTGGTAATTTTGGAGAGCTTAACCACCCTGGTCCAGCGTAAATTCATACCGGGTGACGGAAGGGGGCCGTGGATCACATCCTCCGGCCTTAGCATCCACACCGAAGCTGGCGAGGGTCTCCGCCAGGCGGCGGGAGTTGTTCCGCAGCTCTGCGCCGGTCTCGGCGTAGTTCTCCTTCCCGGCTCTCCTGCAGCAGCGTAATGGGCGGGAACTGATAGTTCTCCTCTCCGCTGGAAAGCTTTTCCTGATCTCCGCCGTAACGGCGGCGGTCTGGGCCGCCACCTCTTTGGCGGTGTTGGCCTTTTCCCGCCGGGAGGAGGGCTCCCTCCGGCGCAATGGGTGCAGGCGCGGGAAACCGAGCCGCAGGCTCTGCAGGCTGCACGCTCTGGACCGCAGGCGCAGGCTCCGCCGGAATGGCGGGCGTCTTGGGCCGCAGGGCTCTGCAGGCTGCGGAACCTCTCTGGGCGCAGACGGAGCCTCTTCCCCGTTCTCCCGGAGCACCTGGAGCGGGGTCATCTGCTGATCGGACTTATGCCGGAAAAAGCTGGTAAAGCGCCCTGGCTCCCGCTGTGCGCGTTCTGCTGCGTCCTGCTGTGTCGCGCCGGATCTCCGTCCAGCGGAATATCAATGACGGTCCGGGCCCGTTCCTCCCTGCGCCGCCGGGGAGCTCCGCCGGATGGCGGGGATCTCCGGCTCAGGTTCTTCCTCATAGACCGGACGGTTGCGGACCTTTTTCCACCAGCGCCGCCGGCGTCAGACGCAGTGCTGCCATCAGCAACACCACGAACAGCACCAGGAAGATGACGATGGACGCCACTTTGGAGAACACCGCCACAAATCCCACCGCCAGAGCGCCGGACACGGCGCCGCCGCATTTCAGGGCAACACCGTCCTGCCACAATACTTTTAGGATACCAAAGCCCGGATTATACGTTTTGGATACAAAAAAAATCATATGTCCCAGCACGCCGAAGAGCACCGGGGAGCAGCAGGGCACAGGTCACCCGCAGGCGAACCGGGCGTCCATGGTGAAACATCAAGATCCCGGACGCAAACAGGAAAGCCGGTCCCGCCAGGCAGTAGCCGTACCCAAAAGGAGGCCCTTTGAGCAGCAGCGCCAGCCAGTCGATAAAAATGGCGCTGATCCCGCAGTAGCTGACCACCGTACACAGGGCCAGCACCAGCAGCGCCACGCCCAGACCTCCCGGCGGATGGGGCTGCTTTTGGGGCTGGGCAGGCTTTCTGGTACGGGTGGAAGTCCCCTTCGCGGACGTACTTTTTCGTTTTGCGGTGGGTTTCTTTTGCGAGGCTGGATGCCACGGTATGTACCTCCTACAGGATCACTGGGTCACAATGGTCAAAAGCAGAGTCGCCGCGCCGGCAAACCAGCAGTAGTAAGCGAACCAGCCGAAGCGGCCCTTGGCGGCGATCATCTTCAAAAGCCGGATGCAGGCATAGCCCACCACGGCGGACACCGCCACGCCCACCAGATACCGGCACAGCAGTATTGCCCAGTCGATACCGGCCTCCACAGCGTCTTTCAGGCTCAGGGATGTTGGCCCCCAGGATGGCGGGATGGACAGCAGGAAGGAAAACCGCACGGCAAATTTGCGCTCAAAGCCCACAAAGCACCCGGCGGTGATGGTGGTGCCGGAACGGGAGATGCCGGGACAGGTGGCGATGGCCTGGGCAACGCCCACGATCAGAACATCGTCAGCGTGGCGCTGCGCTCCGTCTTTGCGGCCATGGCGGACCCGGTCGCTGGCAAAGAGCAGGCAGCCGGTGACCAGCAGCGCGCCGGCCACGAAATACATGTTGTCGCTCAGGCCTTCCACCAGATCCTTCACCGGCAGCACCAAAAACAGCGGCAGCGTGCCCACGATGATGAGCAGGATCATCCGGCGGGCGGGCGGGATGGGATCCGGCGTGTTGCGGTGGGCCAGATCCCGCACGCCGCTTATCAGCTCCAGGATCATGTCACGAATATCGGACCAGTAAGCCACAAACACCGCCACCAGGGTGCCCAGGTGAAGCAGTACATCGAAAAAGTCAGGAATCTCCGTGGCACCGGACACATTCAAAAGGTGCTCTGCGATGGCCAGATGGCCTGAGCTGGAGATCGGCAGGAACTCCGCGATACCCTGGACCAGGCCCAGGAGAATAGAGGACAGAAGGGACAATCAGCTCACGCTCCTTAATGCTCATATGGGGAGATAGTATATCATAGCCGGCTGTGAAAATTCCAGTCATATTTCCGCGCCCCGGCGGAAAGGCAAAAAGGGGGCGGCAAATTCTGCCGTCCCCTGCGATCGGATCGTATCAAAGGTGTTCCGTTTCCTGCATAGACTCCAGTGCGCTCTGGCAGCGGCCTGTTCCGCCTCTTTCTTGCTGTGGCCCTGACCCCGGCCGGCAACCTTGCCGCCCACGGCCACCTCCATCTCAAAGACGCGGCAGTGATCCGGCCCGGACTCCTGCACCAGTTCATAGGTGATGGTCACCTGGTCCGTGTGCGTTGCGACCAGTTCCTGCAACGCGGTCTTGTAGTCCGGCGGCGCTCCTCCACGGCCTCTTCCTTCTCCGCGTCCAGCAGGCAGCGGTGGATGAGGTCGGACGCCGCACCGATGCCGCCGTCCAGATACACCGCGGCAAACACCGCCTCCGTGGCATCTGCCAGGATGGACGTCGCGGCGGCCGCCGCCAAGCCTCCTCGCCCCCGGCCCAGCTTCAGATACCGGCCCAGGTCAGCTTGCGGGCCACCTCATAGAGGCTCTGCTCACACCAGCGCCGCCCGGATCCGGGTCAGGTCCCCTCCGGCAGGTCCGGGTGCTGGGTGAACAGGAATTCCGCCGTGACGAATCCCAGCACGGAATCTCCCAGAAACTCCAGCCGCTCGTTGCTGCGCAGATGGGCACTGCGGTGCTCGTTGGCGTAAGAGCTGTGGCTCAGCGCCTCACTGAGGAGCCCGCGGTCCCGAAAGGTGTAATTCAGTTTTTTTCCAGTTCCTCCATGGCGTCTCTCCAAAAGGAAGCCCCGCGCAGGGCGGGCGGTTCCTCATCTTATTTATTCAGCTTTCCCGCGATGTAGTTCACCGCGTCCCCGACGGTCTTGAGGCCGCTCAGATCCTCCTCCTGGGTCTCGCCGATCTCGAACTCCTCTTCCATGGCCATCACCAGTTCCACCAGGTCCACGGAATCGGCGCCCAGATCTTCCTCGAAGGAGGTCTCCATGGTCACCTCTTCCGGCTCCATGGCAAACTGCTCGGCCACCAGGTCTTTCATCGTCTAAAAATCTCTTCATTCGACATGCTGTTCACTCCTTACGGGATGTTGGGATGTACTCGCTGGGGTAATCATACGGCAACACCCGCACCGGTGTCAATAGGGGAAGAAAATTTTTACACTTCCCTCTGAACGCGCATATGGTCGATATTTGCGGCAATGTCGGCGATAAAGCCGCTCTGGGCATATTCCGCCGCCCGGAGCACGGCATTGGTGATGGCCCGGGCATCGGACCCGCCGTGGGCCTTGATGACCGGCTTGGGGATGCCCAGGAAGGGCGTACCGCCCACCTCAGAGGGATCCAGCAGTTTTTCATCTGCTCCAGGTCGCCCTTCACCATGCCGGCAGCCAGCTTGCCCCGGGTGCTGGAGAGAAAAGACGCCTTGAGTTCCTTCAAAAGGAACTTGGCGGTCCCTTCCAGACCCTTGAGCATGATGTTGCCGGTGTAGCCGTCGGTCACCACCACATCGGCCTTGCCCAGCATCACGTCGTTGGCCTCCACGTTGCCGATGAAGTTGAAGCCGCCCCTGCTCCGCCGCCGCCTGGAGCAGCGGATAGGTCTCATGGCGCAGCTCCTCGCCCTTCTCTGCCTCGGCGCCGATGTTCAAAAGGCCCACCCGGGGCGCTCCACCCCCTGGACCCGCTGGGCGTAAAAGCTGCCCAGATACGCGAACTGCAGCAGATACTCCGGCGTGCACTCGGCGTTGGCACCGCAGTCGCACAAAAATGGCCCGGCCTCCCCAGGACGGGAATGGTGGGACCCATGGCCGCCCGGCGGATGCCCCGGATGCGCTTGACCAGCAGCGTCGCCCCGGAGAGCAGCGCCCCCGTGGACCCGGCGGAGACGAAGGCACCCCCGCTCCCTCTTTGAGCAGGTTCAGTCCCACGGTGAGGAGGAGTCCTTCTTCATCTTGAAGGCCATGGCGGGATCGTCGGCGATCTCCACCACCTCTTTGGCGTCCTTGATCTCCACCCCGGCGGGCAGCGTCTTTCGCCGCAGGCCTCCACAGCCCGCAGGATCTCCTCCGTCCATCCCACCAGAAGGATCTCCAGCCCGTGGGTGCGGTTTGCCTCCAGCGCACCCTGGACGATGGCACTCGGGGGCATTGTCGCCGCCCATGGCGTCTACGATGATCTTCATGCGAGGACCTCCTCTCATTCAGTCAATGATAGCCAGGGACCGCTGGGACAGTTCAGCGTTCTTGTTGCGCTTGCCCTTGACCCGGTGGTCCAGGGGCGGCATGATGCCGAAGTTGATATTCATGGGCTGGAACACCGTCACGGATTCGTTGGACACATACAGCCCCAGCGCACCGATGGCGGTCTCCTGGGGAAGTCCACCGGAGGCTTTGCCCTGCAGCCGCCGGGCGGTTTCCACCCCCACCAGGAAGCCGCTGGGCAGCGGATTCCACATACCCCTCCACGCCGGTCATCTGCCCGGCAAAGGAGAGCCGGGGCTCCCTTTCAGCCGGTAGTACCGGTCCAGCAGCCGGGGAGAGTTCAAAAAGGTATTGCGGTGCATGACGCCGTAGCGCAAAAACTCCGCGTCGTGGAGAGCGGGGATCATGGAGAATACCCGCCGCTGCTCCGGAAAGCGCAGGTGGGTCTGGAAGCCCACCAGGTTGTACACGGTGCCGTCGGCGTTGTCCCGCCGCAGCTGCACCACGGCATAGGGCCAGCGGCCGGTACGGGGATCTTTCAGTCCCCGGGGCTTCAAGGGCCCATAGCACAAGGTATCATGTCCCCGGCGGGCCATGACCTCCACCCCGAATGGGATAGCACCGAATTGGGAACGGTCGACAACTCGCCGCGCTCAAAGCTGTACGCCCTTCCATGGCGAATCCATCCGCCTTTTGGCGGTCTTTTGCCGCGGTTCTTTGCGGCATCGCTTGGCTGTTGTGGCTTCGTCCAGAATCAGTACCGGCGGTGGAGGCGGCTGTTTGCACGGTCTTTTCACCGCAGGCGACGTTGGCCCGGCAGAAAGGTTTGCACCATCACTGGTCCGCATGGTATCATGTTTTGTCCAGATGGGCTTAAAGAAGTCAGCGTCCGGCAGGTTTTAGCAGCACATGTAACTGAACGAAGCATACTGA
>VOFC01007017.1_pt1 | contig 18391 bp, 24 predicted proteins | sample 5384161 | NCBI WGS metagenome assembly VOFC01 (sample SAMN12384722, study PRJNA508395) | human gut metagenome | isolation source: healthy gut B | host: Homo sapiens
GAATACCATCAGCATCCATAAATAATCCCATAGTTACAATTGGATTCGGACGGTTTTCCTTACTTTTACCATTGCTTAGAATCGCTTTCCTCTTCAATTTCGAAATAGTAGTTTGTGCAATCGGCAATAGAGGATACGATTATTTCTTAGATAAAGGAAATTAGAATTCTTGTAAAGTTCACTTTGAATAAAATCCGATTCTTCTGCAATCACAGAAAGAGAGCGGTAAACATCCTGCAGACTGTATTTAGGTGGCTCTAACAGTGTTTTGACAATAGTCATAGCTAGCCAGCTTGCTAGAAGAGCGATAGGATTCGTGCATAAACTAAATCAGTCAGATTGCTTGTAGATTATATTTATATTTGTGGCGTTCTTTGATTGTTCTACAAATCTTATCTATACGAAGTTATTGTACAAAGTTCTTGTAAAAAGAGATACCCAACATTGAAAGAACGGCGTTCATTCATCGGAATGCAAGCAGCTTTTGAAAAACTCTACAGATCTTTCCAGTAGCTTCTTTATAGAGCTTTGTTTTCTTTATCAGCCTGCTCTCTTGCCCATGCCATCATCTTATCTCTGTCACCATCGAATTGTTCTAAAAAGTGTGTTATATTTTTCAAGTTTTTATAAATACGAGATGAGGACTTACCATTTTCCTTGCGAAAAAAAGAATGATAAATATACACATCTTTATTGTTTTCACTACCTGTAAGGTGCAATATACATGAGAGAAAAAACTCCTTTTCTTTTTTATTATAACACTAGCCAAATGGTATATAAAAACAGAAAATTTGACATAAAAAAGCAGGTTTTTATAAAGACACCAGGTATTTCTCTAATATTAGGGAATCAACGTTTCCACAGTGCTGATGAATCTTGGAATCGAGAATACAGCACTTGGTTTCATGGCAGGATTCGTCGGAGATGAGATTGTAAGAAAGCTTGAGGAAATGGGGTGAAACTGATTTTTATCAGGATCCCGGAGGGCGTTCCAGAATCAACCTGAAACTGAAATCCATTGACGGAACCGAGATCAACGGAATGGGACCCAAAATCAGCAGTGAAAAAGTTCAGGAGCTGATGGAGAAGCTGTCAGATACCCTGAAAGAAGGAGATGTGCTTTTTCTGGCAGGAAGCATTCCATCATCCATGCCGGATGACATGTACGAGAAGATCATGGCGAGACTGGACGGAAAAGGCGTAATGATCGTTTGTGGATGCAACAAGAGATCTTCTCTTGTAAATGTCCGAAATATCATCCGTTCCTGGTGAAACCCAACAACCATGAACTGGGAGAAATCTTCGGTGGAACTTAAAAACCCGTCAGGATGTGATACCTATGAAAGAAACTCCAGGAAAAAGGTGCCAGAAATGTGCTGATCTCCATGGCCGGCGAAGGTGCAGTTCTGGTAGCAGAGGATGGACAGGTATTTGAAGAACCTGCACCAAAGGGAACACTGGTAAATGGTGTAGGCGCAGGTGATTCCATGGTAGCAGGCTTTATGGCAGGCTGGATGGAAAAACAGAATTACGAGCACGCATTCCATATGGGAATTTCCTGCAGGAAGTGCAAGTGCATTTTTCTGAAAATCTTTGCAACAAAGGAAGAGGTTCAGGCTGTGCGGCAAACAGGGGTAAACAGAGGGGTAAGGAAAGAAAGGAGAAGGAAAAGATGAGAATCACAGACCCGTTTCGATAAACGGAGCATTTTTCACTGATGCAGCACCGAAGAGTAAATCCGAAGCTTTGGATATGGCAGTTGATCTGATGGTAAAGAGTGAGAAGATCAGCGACAGAGAAGCTTAGTCGGAAAACAGGTATACTTAAGAGGAAGAGAGCACAACAGAATCGGTGAGGGAATCGCCATTCCTCATGGAAATGTGACGCAGTAAAGAAACCGGGACTTGCAGCCATGGTTGTAAAACGGCGTGGGAGCTGAAGCTCTGGACGATGAGCCGGTTACACTGCTTTTCCTGATCGCAGCACCGAATACCAAAGACAATATTCATTCTGGATGTACTCAGCAAAGATTCTGTAATGCTGATGGATTACATCCTTAAGCGCAGACGCGATGAGAAGAAGGATATTTGAAAAAGTATCACTGGTGTTCCGAAGCAAAGGTTGTGCAGTCAAGGTATTGGAGACAAAGACTGGGTTCCAAGGCGAAAGATTGCTTCATTAAAATAGAAACTTGACGGCCAAAAGAGATTGAAGAGGCAGACGGAATCATCGTAGCAGCAGATGCGCAGGTACCGTTGGATCGTTTTGACGGAAAGAAAAGTAATTAATGCCAGGTATCGATGGTATCAGTAAAGCAGATGAACTGGTAGACCGTGTGATTAACGGAGATGTCCCTGTATATCATGCAGCAAACGGAGCAGAAGTAAAGGGAAAGCAACAGCGGCAAATCAAGGGAATCGGACATCAGATCTATACACAGCTTATGAATGGTGTATCACATATGCTTCCGTTGGTAGTAGGTGGAGGTATCCTGATCGCACTTTTGCATTTCTGATTGACGATCACAACCGGTAGCGGCACAGCTTAAACATATTGGTGATACAGCATTTGGACCGATGTTTCCGGTACTGGCCGGCTTTTATCGCGAAGCGATCGGTGACAGACCGGCACTTGCAGTTGGTTTTGTAGGCGGACTTTATGGCTGCAAATGGTAAATCCGGTTTCCTGGGAGCACTGGTAGCTGGTTTTATTCTGGATATCTGATTTTTCCTTCTTAAAATTATGTGATAAACTTCCGGAAGCCCTGGAAAAATTAAAAATCCGGTACTGGATTCATCCGGTTTTGGAATCCTCTTGGGAATCGGTCTCCTTATGAACTTTGCAGTAGAACCGATCATGGGTGCGGGATCAACACAGCACTGAACAATGGACTGACAGGCGGGAATGGGCAAAGCAAGATCGTTTGACTGATCCTTGGCGGAATGATGGCAATTGATATGGGGAGGCCCGTTCAACAAAGCAGCATATGTATTCGGTACAGCGGCAATCGCAGCAGGAAACTATGACATCATGGCAGCGGTTATGATCGGAGGAATGACGCCTCCATGTGCGATCGCCCTTGCAACATTATTATTTAAGAACAAATTTACAAAATCCGAAAGAGAAGCAGGACCGACCAACTTTATCATGGGACTTGCATTTATCACAGAAGGAGCGATCCCATATGCGGCAGCTGATCCGCTTCATGTACTTCCATCCTGCATTGTAGGTTCTGCAGTAGCCGGAGCACTGTCTATGGCATTTGGATGTACACTGATGGCACCACACGGTGGAATCTTCGTGTTCCTGTAGTAGGAAATGCGCTGATGTATCTGGTGGCACTGGTAGTAGGAACTGTAATCTCAGCAGTATTACTTGGAGCGCTGAAAAAGAAAGTCGCTTAGGAAATAAATGTTAAAATACAGGTTTGCCAGTAGAAATATTGACAGACCTGTAAAAATGAATAGAATGAAAATCACAAAATGTAATATTTATGGAGGTATGAAAATGAAAGAATTCAAGTATGTAATCACAGATAACGAAGGAATCCACGCACGTCCGGCAGGAGAGTTAGTTAAACTTTGCAAAATCTTTCGAAGCATCAGTAATGATCGAAAAAGAAGGAAAGAAAGCTGACTGCAAGAAGATCTTCGGTCTTATGGGTCTTGGAGCAAAGAAAGGTCATAAAGTAACATTCACATTTGAAGGTGCTGATGAAGAAGCAGCATGTGAAGCAGTAAGTAAATTCATGCAGGAGAACCTGTAGGAGGTCATATGCTTAGAGAACAGCGTTATGAACAGATATTGAAGCTTCTTGAGAAAGAGGGCAGCATTACCGTAACGGAAGTAAAAAAGAACTTCTGAATATATCGGAATCGACCGTGCGAAGAGATATCACAGCGCTTCATAATGCAGGAAAACTGGTGAAAGTGTTTGGCGGTGCGGTTGCATCGGATCACGTAGTGACGCCACAGGAGCCTACAGTGGCACAGAAAATTACAGTTCATGTATCGGAAAAGCAGCGTATAGCAGAATATGCGGCTGGGTTGATTGGACAGGGAGAGTTCATATATCTGGATGCAGGAACGACAACCGGATATATGCTGGAGTTCTTCTGTGATAAGGATGTAACTGTTGTTACGAATGCTGTTGCGCACGCACAGCGGTTGGCCAAAAGCAGGCGTAAAAGTCCGGCTGGTAGGAGGAGAACTGAAAAAGTTCGACGGAAGCTGTTAGTGGGAAGTGAAGCGATGCAGACGCTTAGAAAATACCATTTTACGAAAGGTTTCTTTGGAACCAATGGCGTGACTAAGAAAGCCGGATTTACGACACCGGATGCGAATGAAGCTATGGTGAAGAAAACCGCAATAGAACAATGCCAGAAAAAAATATGTATTATGTGACCATTCTAAATTCGGAGAGGTCAGTTCAGTAACTTTCCTGGCATTTACAGGTGCAGATGTGATCACGGATCGTATCGCAGAAGGATATCAGGATTGCAGGAATATTGTGGTCATAGAATAAACGAATAAGACGATAGAGATAGGAATACTTTTGGGTATTTCTATCTTTTTTTATTTATAACAGAGGTCTTTAGCTCCTTTTTACGAAGTATGTCGAGAAACAAAAAGCGTATCGGATATTTTTTCGGACAAGTCCATCAACTGATAAAATATGCATTCCCTATATGTTATCATATGCGAAAATAATTGCAGCATGGTTGTAAAACGCAGTGTTAATATAACCAGATGCAATTTAAAATAGTTAAAATGAGGTGAATGTATCATGGAAAGACAACTTCCGAAAAAATGTAAGACAGATAGGAAATGTAAGTGACAATCAAAGATATACGTAGAAGATTACGTGGATACATATTTGAATCAGCTGCGGGAGAAAGCCAGAGAACAACCGGTCGGGGTGATTTTACGGGAGAACTGCTGAAACTTGAGGATGAAAATGCAGTATTTGTATCCGGTGCGGTTCAGATGAAAGAAGTAAAGACAAATGGAAATGATATAGAAATTACAGATGAGATAATGAAAGAGGCAAAAGAAGAAGCTGCCCGGTTTTTTCCCGGAATGCCGGATCGTTGGATGGGGATCATTGAAGATGGCAGCCCGATGAGTCGTAACAGAGAAGTTAAACGGATCCAGGAAAAAGAGTTCGCAGAAGAATGGAATCTGTTCTTGTGGAAAAATGCGAGGGAACAGGAAGAAGTCTTCTATGCATACAAATTCGGAGAAATTATGCAGATGGGCGGACATTATATTTATTATGAGAAAAATCCGGAGATGCAGAACTACATGATCAATACAAGAAGAGAGAACAGGGGTGACTCCCAGTGAGGTGGTTGAGGATCTGAGCTGCAAAAGGATTTTCGTAGTGCAGTGAGAGAAAAAAATGGAATATAAAGAACAACATCAAAGTTCAAAATTTGCTTATATAACCAGTGCACTACTGGTGTTGATTGTGCTGGTGATCGGAATTACAACAGTAAATAATTTTGACAAAATGAAGTCGGTACAGACATCGCTGGAAAATCTTTCAAAAAAGCATGGAAAACGGACAGACAGAAGAAGATACAAAAACAACAACAGCGGCCGAGGCTAAAGAGGGAGCAAAAGAAGTATCCGGTACAGTGAAAAAATCAGAAGAGGCAAAGGTCTCTAAGGAGGGAGAAAGCCAATTGACGGATAAGGATTATTATGTTGTGCAGAAAGGAGAAACACTGGCGGGGATCAGTAAGAAATTATATGGAGATACTTCGCATGTAAAGGCGATATGCAAAATGAATGGATTATCGGATGGCAACCTGATCTATATCGGACAAAATTATTACTCCATAAATGGGAAATGTGTTATACTAAGGTACACAGTATCAGAAGAAACGTTGAAAGGATGACCGACGGATGAAACGCAGGAAGAATAGCAATCTCCATGTTGTGAGAGAGCCGGAAGATCCGACAGATAAGATTATCGAAAAGATTATGGATGAATTAAACAGCGAAGATGGAGTGACAGAAAAGGAGATTCAGGAAGAACTGGCCAGAAGGAAAAAGAAAAAACAAAAAAATAGGAATTGTGATTGCGGTCATAGCAATTGCTGCGATATTGGTGTATCTGCTGATTAATCTCAGACATATACGAAAGTACGGGTCAGTGATACGTATGTAGGAGAAGGAGCAGCAGATAATAGTATATGTTCAGTTCCTGGATGGTGTATTAAAATACAGTAAAGACGGAATCTCTTATCTGAATCAATCAGGAAAAGAAAAAATGGAATCAGTCATATCAGATAAAAAATCCGATGATAGATGTCAGCGACAAGTCGGCAGCAGTAGCTGATAAAGAAAAATGACATTTTTGATCCTGCAGGAGGATGGCCTGAAAGGTGAAGTGCATACGACAATGCCGATAGAAAAGGTAAGCGTATCAGAGCAGGGAATCGTCAGTGCCATATTGAAGAATGACACATCAATGAAAGTAATCTGTTATGACACTGCAGGAAATGTTCTGGTGGAACATAAGACATCTCTGGCTGGGACAGGTTATCCAGTGGACGTAGCATTATCTGCAAACGGTGAAGTGATGCAGGTTGTGTATCTTTACACCAGAATGGACAGATGGTGTCAAGATTATATTATTATAACTTCGGGAAAGCCGGAAAGGATGAAGCCGATCATAAAGTATCCGGTAAGAATTATAAGAATACGATACTGGCCTCGGATTTTCATGGATGCAGATACATCCGTGGCAATCGGTGATGATATGGCCATCTATAGCGGAAAAGAAGTTCCGAAACAGTCCGTAAAGATAAAGATGGACAAAAGAGATCAAAGTGTATTTCATAATGAAAAATATATTGGTATGATCTTGAAAAACCAGGGTAAAGGCGGATATGAACTGCGCCTTTATAATAAAACGGAAAAGTTGTTCTGTCAAAAAATTTAAAGGCGATTACAGTCACGTAAAACTTTGTGGGGAAACCAGGTTATTATATGATGGAAAAAACAAAGAATAAAATAACAGTTGACAAACACAACTGATTATGATATTCTTAATAAGCTGTCGCTTGAGACAAACGAAAGTTTGACGAGGTGGCAGATAGCTGGTCGAACAGCGTCGAAAGCTGGTCGAAAAAAGATTAAAAAGTTCTTGACAAACGTCAATGAATATGATATCTAAATAAGCTGTTTCAAACAGCAAAGACAAAGAACCTTGATAATTAAACAATAGATAACAACCCTGAAAATTTTAAAGAGAATTATTCAGAACGAACCAAAACATACAGGGGGGATAAAAGTTAGAAATGACTGCTATAAGACCACGGTACCGCATGGTAACAGTGGTACCGCAAAAACGGTACCCGTAATTTGATGGGTGGTATGAGATGGACCCGCGTCTGATTAGGTAGTTGGTGGGGTAACGGCCTACCAAGCCGACGATCAGTAGCCGACCTGAGAGGGTGACCGGCCACATTGGGACTGAGACACGGCCCAGACTCCTGGGGGAGGCAGCAGTGGGGAATATTGCACAATGGAGGAAACTCTGATGCAGCGACGCCGCGTGAAGGATGAAGTATTTCGGTATGTAAACTTCTATCAGCAGGGAAGAAAATGACGGTACCTGACTAAGAAGCCCGGCTAACTACGTGCCAGCAGCCGCGGTAATACGTAGGGGGCAAGCGTTATCCGGATTTACTGGGTGTAAAGGAGCGTAGACGGCACGGCAAGCCAGATGTGAAAGCCCGGGGCTCAACCCCGGGACTGCATTTGGAACTGCTGAGCTAGAGTGTCGGAGAGGCAAGTGGAATTCCTAGTGTAGCGGTGAAATGCGTAGATATTAGGAGGAACACCAGTGGCGAAGGCGGCTTGCTGGACGTAAACGATGACTGCTAGGTGTCGGGTGGCAAAGCCATTCGGTGCCGCAGCTAACGCAATAAGCAGTCCACCTGGGGAGTACGTTCGCAAGAATGAAACTCAAAGGAATTGACGGGGACCCGCACAAGCGGTGGAGCATGTGGTTTAATTCGAAGCAACGCGAAGAACCTTACCTGATCTTGACATCCCGATGACCGCTTCGTAATGGAAGCTTTTCTTCGGAACATCGGTGACAGGTGGTGCATGGTTGTCGTCAGCTCGTGTCGTGAGATGTTGGGTTAAGTCCCGCAACGAGCGCAACCCCTATCTTCAGTAGCCAGCAGGTAAAGCTGGGAACTCTGGAGAGACTGCCGGGGATAACCCGGAGGAAGGTGGGGATGACGTCAAATCATCATGCCCCTTATGACCAGGGCTACACACGTGCTACAATGGCGTAAACAAAGAGAAGCGAACTCGCGAGGGTAAGCAAATCTCAAAAATAACGTCTCAGTTCGGATTGTAGTCTGCAACTCGACTACATGAAGCTGGAATCGCTAGTAATCGCAGATCAGAATGCTGCGGTGAATACGTTCCCGGGTCTTGTACACACCGCCCGTCACACCATGGGAGTCAGTAACACCCGAAGCCGGTGACCTAACCGAAAGGGAGGGAGCCGTCGAAGGTGGGACCGATAACTGGGGTGAAGTCGTAACAAGGTAGCCGTATCGGAAGGTGCGGCTGGATCACCTCCTTTCTAAGGAATGCAAGTAAGGGTTGTTATCTATTGTTTAGTTATTAAGGCTGTCAAAAGCTTAATAATGATTTTTGGTGGCGATGCGCTTGAGGGTAACACCCGTTCCCATCCCGAACACGATGGTTAAGACTCAAGCGGCCGATGGTACTTCACTGGAGACGGTGCGGGAGAGTAGGTGGCCGCCAAATCTAAAAAAAGAAGAGCTGGAAGCAGATCCGCCTGATAAGAGTGAGGTCGGTGGTTTTATCGGTGCCAACCTTATCAGCCAAAAAAATGCTGAATATGGGGTTTTACCATTGGGAGCGTTGAAAAAAGGATTTCAGTTTTCTAATGACTGATAAAAATTCAGTCAACTTGAATAGATGTAAAATCTTGAAAGAGTGACACATCACCATGTACCTTGAAAATTGCATATAAGAAATAGAAATGATAAGATTTTTAAATATCTTAATCAAGACATCCGAGGTAATTGTTATAAACAGAGTAATAATTACTGTCTGAAGAAAACAGACTTAAATAAAATTGACCTTAAGCCAACGCCGATAACGCTATATCGGTGTAGTGATCATTCATTCCCGTGGATGAGAGCAAGTTGGTTATGCTAATAAGAGCGTATGGTGGATGCCTTGGCACTAAGAGCCGATGAAAGACGTGATAAGCTGCGAAAAGCTTCGGGGAGGAGCAAATATCCTATGATCCGGAGATTTCTGAATGGGGAAACCTACTTGAGCAAACCTCAAGTATCCTAACGCCAATCCATAACGTTAGGAAGGGAACCCGGTGAACTGAAACATCTAAGTAGCCGGAGGAAGAGAAAACAACATGTGATTCTGGAAGTAGCGGCGAGCGAAAGCGGAAGAGCCCAAACCGGAGTGCGTGCATCCGGGGTTCGGACCGCAGAATTGATTCAATAAGTCTAGCAGAATGGTTTTGGGAAAGCCAGCCAGAGAGGGTGAAAGCCCCGTAAGCGAAAGACGAGTTGGCATGGCGGTATCCAGAGTAGGTCGAGACACGTGGAACCTTGACTGAACATGCGGGGACCACCCCGTAAGGCTAAATACTCCTTAGTGACCGATAGCGCATAGTACTGTGAAGGAACGGTGAAAAGGACCCCGGGAGGGGAGTGAAACAGAACCTGAAACCATATGTTTACAAGCTGTGGAAGAGCTTTATATGCTCAACCGCGTACTTTTTGTAGAACGGTCCGGCGAGTTGCGCTGGCTGGCGAGGTTAAGCACCAAAGGTGTGGAGCCGAAGGGAAACCAAGTCTTAATAGGGCGTTATAAGTCAGTCGGAGCAGACCCGAAACCGGGTGATCTATCCATGTCCAGGTTGAAGCTGCCGTAAGAGGCAGTGGAGGACCGAACCCACATCCGTTGAAAAGGGTGGGGATGAGGTGTGGATAGGGGAGAAATTCCAATCGAACCCGGAGATAGCTGGTTCTCCTCGAAATAGCTTTAGGGCTAGCCTCATACAAGTCTTGCGGAGGTAGAGCACTGAATTTCCTAGGGGGCGTCAAAGCTTACCGAAGAATATCAAACTCCGAATGCCGCGTAGATGATGTATGGGAGTCAGACTGCACGAGATAAGTTGGGCGGTCAAAAGGGAAAGAGCCCAGACCTGCAGCTAAGGTCCCAAAATGTGCGTTAAGTGGAAAAGGATGTGGGATTTCAGAGACAACTAGGATGTTGGCTTAGAAGCAGCCACACATTCAAAGAGTGCGTAATAGCTCACTAGTCGAGAGGTCCTGCGCCGAAAATGTCCGGGGCTGAAACACACTACCGAAGCTCAGGAATCAACGAATGTTAGATTGGTAGAGGAGCATTGGATACGAGACGAAGCAGTACCGATAAGGAGCTGTGGACTGTATAGAAGAGAGAATGCCGGAATGAGTAGCGAGAGGAAGGTGAGAATCCTTCCGGCCGAATATCTAAGGTTTCAGAGTAAAGCTGATCTGCTCTGGGTAAGTCGGGGCCTAAGGCCAGGTCGAAAGACGTAACCGATGGATAACAGGTTGAGAATCCTGTACCTTAAGTAAACAGAACTGTGGGGACACGTGTGGAGAGCACAAGCCGGAAATGGAAAAGCCGGTGCAAGCGGGGTAGGAGTACAGTAGGCAAATCCGCTGTACAATCCGAAGGCGTGATGCGGACCGAATTAAGAGTAGGGAAGTGTGTGAGCCATGCGTCAAGAAAAGCCGCTATTGTTTTACTTAAGCCCGTACCGTAAACCGACACAGGTGGATGAGGAGAGAATCCTAAGGCCGACGGGAGAAGCGTTGTTAAGGAACTAGGCAAAAAGACCCCGTAACTTCGGGAGAAGGAGTGCCAGCGAGAGCTGGCCGCAGAGAATTGGCCCAAGCAACTGTTTAGCAAAAACACAGGTCTATGCAAAACCGTAAGGTGAAGTATATGGGCTGACGCCTGCCCGGTGCTGGAAGGTTAAGAGGAGAGGTTAGCGGTAACGCGAAGCTTTGAATTTAAGCCCCAGTAAACGGCGGCCGTAACTATAACGGTCCTAAGGTAGCGAAATTCCTTGTCGGGTAAGTTCCGACCCGCACGAAAGGCGTAATGATTTGAGCGCTGTCTCGACAATGCACCCGGTGAAATTGAAATACCAGTGAAGATGCTGGTTACCTGCGCCAGGACGGAAAGACCCCATGGAGCTTTACTCCAGCTGGTACTGGGACTCGGTATTGCATGTACAGGATAGGTGGGAGGCTAGGAGATGGTAACGCCAGTTGCCATGGAGCCGCTGTTGGGATACCACCCTTGCAGTATCGGATTTCTAACCAGCGACCATGAACTGGTCGGGGGACAATGTCAGGTGGGGAGTGTGACTGGGGCGGTCGCCTCCGAAAGGGTATCGGAGGCGCTCAAAGGTTCCCCTCAGAATGGACGGAAACCATTCGAAGAGTGCAAAGGCAGAAGGGAGCTTGACTGCGACACCGACGGGTGGAGCAGGTACGAAACTAGGACTTAGTGATCCGGTGGTATAAAGTGGGATTGCCATCGCTCAACGGATAAAAGCTACCCTGGGGATAACAGGCTTATCACTCCCAAGAGTTCACATCGACGGAGTGGTTTGGCACCTCGATGTCGGCTCATCGCATCCTGGGGCTGAAGTAGGTCCCAAGGGTTGGGCTGTTCGCCCATTAAAGCGGTACGCGAGCTGGGTTCAGAACGTCGTGAGACAGTTCGGTCCCTATCCGGCGTGGGCGTTGGAGATCTGAGAGGAGCTGTCCTTAGTACGAGAGGACCGGGATGGACTGGCCGCTGGTGTATCTGTTGCATACCAAGTGCATGGCAGAGTAGCCAAGCCGGGACGGGATAAACGCTGAAGGCATCTAAGCGTGAAGCCCCCTCAAGATGAGATATCCCTACGTAAGTAGTAAGACCCCTTGAAGACGACGAGGTAGATAGGTCAGAGGTGGAAGTACAGTAATGTATGGAGCTGACTGATACTAATCGGTCGAGGGCATGACCAAGCAAGGTGATAGGTAGGATGAAGAAAAATATTTCTTGTATGCAGTTTTGAAGGTACATAAAATAAAAAAGTAAGTAAAAAGCCCTTGTCAAAAAAAGACAAAAGGGTTTATACTATATAAGTAATCAGCGGAAAGCTTTTTGTTAATACGCCGATATTCATATTCTGGATAATTTCTTTGCAATACTGATCCGGATGGATGACGAAGAAACGATTCGTTACTATATATAGCTCGATTTCTAGCGTATTATCATTAGTATAGACAGTAGAATGCCTGACAGAATAAGGTCTGGTTTGAATAAAGGAGAAAAAGAATGTAATGATCAATAATATAGCTAGGATTCGGATATTTCTTTTTTTTCCAAGGCAAACCTCCTAAACGGTAATTTCTTACAGTGTATATAAATACATCTATATAAATACAGTGTAAGTTATCACATCTATTTTTTCAACCGAAATCTTAGTATACTTCAGTTATAGGATGGTACGAAAGATGAGTAGAATTAAGATTGAACTGGAAAAGGTATTAAAAAGAGAGGAAGATCAGCAAGAATCAGTTATGCTATGCATGTAAGCTGCAGCATACCCAGCTGAATAATTATTGTAAGAACAAAGTCGTGAGAGTTGATCTGGCCACGATCGCGAAGATCTGCGATTATGTGGGATGCAGTATTGCGGATATACTTGTGTTGGAGAAGGATGAAGAACCGGAGCAAGAGATAGCGGAAAAGTAAAAAAAAGACTACAGATTTTAAACGTGCGATGATTAAAAAAGGAGATTATTATAACTTATTAATAAATGAGTGTAATAATCTCCTTTTTATTGACGAAAAAATAGTATACATGATAGTATAAACTCACAGATGATGGTCTATCAGAGAGACTGTCATATATCTTCAAATTTTAAATGTTAATTTTCAATAATTTTTCAAAAATCAGAATCGACAATTCATGACAAATCAACCCTGAATAGGGGAACGTTTCTCATAGAAAAGAACTACAAAAAATAAGAAAATAAAAACGGAAAACCATTGTCTGTAGTATAAGTATTTGTTATTATGAAGTAAATAGAGGATATTTTATAAAGTAAAGCTTAATCTAGAGAATCTGCCAGTGGCAGGTCTCTGTAGATACCAAGGTATACAAAAGGAGAATGAAAAAATGAAAAAAGAAGACATGTCTTGTATCGACTGCGCAGTAAAAAACTGTAACAAAATGGATAAAACCTATCCGGATTTCTGTCTGACAACACACATGGATGAAGAAGTCTTAAATGAAGCAATGGAGTGCTACAATGAGGATGACAACCGTAAAGTAACGATCGCTGCAGCTGAAGTAGAGTATGAGAATTACTGCAAACATACCCGTGTCGAAGAAATCATGGATTTCGCAAAGAAGATTAATGCGAAAAAGATCGGGATCGCAACCTGTGTCGGATTGTTGAAAGAAAGCCGTATCCTGGCAGATATCCTGCGCAGACATGGCTTTTTGGTGTATGGTGTCGGCTGCAAGGCAGGGACACAGAAGAAGACATCGGTCGGCATCCCGGAATGCTGCGAAGGTGTCGGTGTGAATATGTGTAATCCGATCCTGCAGGCAAAGCTTCTGAACAAGGCGAAGACGGACCTGAATGTTGTGGTCGGACTTTGTGTGGGGCATGACAGTCTGTTTTACAAATATTCCGAGGCACTGACTACGACAGCAGTGACGAAAGACCGTGTATTGGGGCATAATCCGGTGGCGGCGCTTTTTATACTGCGGATAGTTATTATTCGAAGTTGAAGAAGAGTGAAGAAGAGTAATATTTCTAATTTGGGCGTTTAAAGATACATAAAGATATAACAAAGCGAAAAAATGAAACTAGAGCCTGTGTAAATGTTCTGTTATAATAAATTGTTAAAATGAGAGGGGGTGTAAACATGGCAAGTATAAAAGATGTAGCACAAAAGGCAGGAGTCGGTGTTGGAACAGTATCAAAGAGTACTGAATAACAGTGGATATGTATCGGATGAGACACGTGAAAAAAATAGAAGAGGCTATGAAAAATCTTCAGTATACACCGAATGAACTTGCCAGAAATCTGTATCATAAAAAGAGTGGGATCATTGCCGTTCTGGTGCCAACAGTAGAAATTCCTTTTTTGCAGAACTTGTACATAATATTGAAGCAGAACTCTATAATGAAGGATTCAAGATCATGTTATGTAATACAGATAAGGCACATAATGCAGAACTCGAATATCTGGATATGTTAAACAGGCATATCGTGGATGGTGTGATTACAGGTGTACATTCCTTAGATGTAGAAGAGTACAAAAAAAATAAAAAAACCAATCGTTGCATTTGACCGTTATTTGGGAGAAGATATTCCTGTGGTTGCAGTCGATCATAAGGAGGGCGGACGACTGGCGGCGGGAATTCTGCTTAAGAATGGTAAAAAAAATAGTACATTTCAGAGGTTCAACTGCAGTAGAGTCGCCATATCACGAAAGACATTTTGAATTAAAAGAATTATGAAGGAACAGGAGTAGAGTGCTTTGATTATGAACTGGCATGGAATAAATTTGATCTGGAGTATTATAAGTATGCGGTAAAAGATTTGTTTGACAGACTGGATGAATGGGAATTTGATGGGATATTCGGAACAGATCTGGTTGCAATCGAGTGTATGAATGAGGTTATCCGAAGACATAAAAAGGTTCCGAAGGATGTAAAATGTGTGGCTTATGATGGAACATATATTACACAGATAGTAGAACCAAGTGTGACTTCAATCGTTCAACCGATAAAAGAACTGGCAAAAAGAGGCGGCCAGGTTAATTTGTGAATTGGTTAATGGGAAGACATATAAAAATGAAAAAGTAACATTAGGAGTATCTGTGAGAAAGGGGAGAACAACAATGGAATAGTAAAAATACACAAAAATAGTGCACAAAATTTGATAAAATAAACGAAATGACGAAAAAAATGTTGACATCTGAGCAGCTAAGAGTTATATATAGATTATACAAATCAGTCACGTGCACAGCTGAATTTATTTTTTAACAAACATGGAACGGGTTCCATAAAAAGAAAAAGATGCGGAATTATTTTTTTAAGGAACGTGGAACGGGTTCCATAAACAACCATCTACTCATTTAGGAGGAAAAACTATGAAGAAAAAAAGTTTAAAAAGGTTACATCTGCAGTATTAGTTGCAGCGATGTCGATGGGACTGCTTGCTGGATGCGGAGAAAGTAAGTCATCAGAAGAAGCAAAAACGGATGCGGACGGGGCAACCGTCATTAAATTTGGTATTCATGTGGCAAACCCAAAAAAACAGGAAACGGTTACTTACAATATTGTTCAGGGATTTAACAAAGAAAATAAAGGAAAATATAAAGTAGAATTCGTGGCAGCTGATACAGAAGCACATTCAAAAATATGAAACTGGCAGCACAGGATGGAAGTCTTCCGAAATTGTACATTTAGATTCAGCGGAGGCACCGGAAATACAATGAGGCCGGATACTTATTAGATATGTCTGATTTCCTGAAAGAAAATAAAGACATTGATGATGCACTGGATGGTATGGAAGATGCATTCAATGATGGAAAAGTACAGTATGGACTTCCATATCAAAGTAATGTTCGGGATTTTTCTATAATAAAGATTTGTTTGATAAAGCTGGGATTGCTTATCCAACAGATGATACAACTTATGACGAATTTTTGATATGATCGCAAAACTGAAAAATTCAGGAGTTACACCAATCGCAATCGGAAGTAAGAACAGTGGATACCAATGTGGGAGTTCAATGAATTCTTTTCAAGATATGGATGGGGAGATAATGAAAAATCCTATACTGGTGATAAGGCAAAATATTCAAACGATGATATGAATGCATGTTTTGAAAAAATAAAAGGACTTGCAGATGCCGGAGCATTTCCGGAAAATATGGCAACAATCGAATATTTTGACGCAAAACAGCTCTTTAATGAAGGCAAAGCAGCAATGTTCGGAACAGGTCAGTGGGACTGTGCAGAATTTGATAAAAATGTCGGTGAACACATCGGATTCTGGTGGGGACCAAAATTTGAGGATTCTTCTTATGAACAGAATATTGCAATGAAAGTTCCGGCAGCTCCGCTGGGTAGTAAGTTCAGCGGTAAAAGATAATGATAAAGCAAAAGAAGCTGTGTATGCATTTTTGAAATATTATTATGGAGAAGAAGCAGCAAAGATTTTTATGAAGGATCCATTTTCCCGGCAACCAATTATGATGGTATTGCAGCAACAGATTCACAGTATGCAATGAATGCAATGATCACAGCACTTGAAATGGATGGAAAACACCAAAAGCAGCTCCGGATCAGACAGTTACTCCGGCAGTTCAGGAAGCAATGTATGATGCAATATTTTGGTGTTATGCAAGGAACATACAGTCCGAAAGATGCTTTAAAAATATGGATTCGGCAGCAGCAACTAGACAGACGTTAATATTGGCTGACTGCATGGGACCGCCATGAAGATTTATCATGGTGGTCCCGGATATAAAGAGGATGAGCGTATGCATTGGTTAAGTAAAAGAGATACAAGATAGGATTGGTAATTCCGACACTGGTTGTGTATATGGTATTTATTATTATTCCTATTGGAATGTCAATTGATATAGTTTTACAAAATATTCTGGAATTGGAAAGGCTACATTCAACGGATTGACAAATTATATGAGATTATTTAAAGACCGTTTGTTTTGGATATCCTTAAAAAACACAATGATTATGTTTATATTGGCATTTGTATTGTTATTGTCTTTATCTTTTCTCATTGCTTTGTTACTGAATAATAAATTAAGACGGTTAGTAAAAAATCTTATTAAACAGAGAGGTATTCCATATGAATTGTAACACACAGAACGCTAAGATTAAATCTATTACTGAAAAAACGTTGATTGTTGGAATTGATGTCGGCAGTGAAACCCATTTATGCAAGAGCATTTGATTGGAGAAACATTGAATTTTATACAAAGAAACCATTCGCATTTAGCAATGATGAGGCGGGTTTTGATGTTCAAGGCATGGGTGGAAGACATCAAGGAAAATTCGGCAAAACGATTGTAATTCCTGGAATGGAACCAACAGGACATTATTGGTTTCAATGGGGGAAATTCCTGCAGGACAACGGAATGAAGCCAGTACATGTGAATCCGCACCATGTCAAGAAGTCGAAAGAGCTGGATGACAACAATCCCAATAAGAATGAAAGGATCCAAAGACGATTGCGGCACTGGTCAATGAAGGAAGATTCTCTTTATCCCATATATACCAACCGGTATTTATGCGGAGATCAGAAGTTTATCTTCGTTTCCAGACGACAGGAAGACTTACACGAATCAAAAACCGAATCGCACGATGGTTTGCCATTTATTTTCCTGAATACAAAGACGTTTACCGGATTTAATGGCAATTAGTGGAGTGATGGTGCTCAAAGTATGTCCATTGCCGGAGGATATCGTAATGCTTGGAGCAGATGGTGTTAATAAAATCTGGCGAAATGCGAAACTAAGAGCAGCTGGAATGAAGAGGGCACGGCCCCTGGTAGAGGCTGCAAAGCACAGTGTTGGAAGCACAGAGTCACCGGAAGCTGCAAAATATGAAATGGAACTTCTGAGGGGACTATGAAGTTTATACAAAGCGCTTGGAGGAATTGACAGAAAAGATAGAAGTAAAGAAATCCCATATGGACTTTTGTACGAAGCAGCCATTTCATTGATTGGACAGAATGCAGAGTTCAAAGAAATACATCGTTATTATCTTACGCGACAGAACAATCCGTTGAAAAAGATGGAGTCTGTGATTGCAGTAGCATGTAAAGCCCTACGAGTCTTCTACGCAATACTTACAAAGGGTGTGAGCTATGATGGAAAGTTTATGCTGGAATCTATCAGGTATCCAGAAAATCAGGTGTTGGGAAACCGCATAGCAGCGTAGAAACATAGAAGCAACATCTTTCATGATTGAACAGAGCTGTTGAAGATTCGACATCTGTGTTCAGTCATGATGGATGACTGAAATGAAACAATGATAACCAATGACCGAGGAAGATGTGACAGGGAAAACGTCCACGAATATCGTGCCTGCACAGGAAACAAAGGTCAGTAATGAAAAAATACAAAGAGTGAGCCAGTAGTCGGAAGGAATATTTTCCAGAGGGCAATGACCCTGTAAGGGAGCTAGTCCGACACCTTGGTTATGGACAGGCGGAACGAAGGAAGTGAGGATCTCTGGAAACAGAGATGATCCTGGTAGACA
>VOFC01000968.1_pt1 | contig 18384 bp, 36 predicted proteins | sample 5384161 | NCBI WGS metagenome assembly VOFC01 (sample SAMN12384722, study PRJNA508395) | human gut metagenome | isolation source: healthy gut B | host: Homo sapiens
TAGTTGAGATGGCGCGTCAGGATGAGAAGACGTTATTATACTGGGTTGCAGGTAATGTAAAAAAAGAAGGCTACAAGATCAAAGGAACAGACGGCCAGATATCTTCTGTCAACAACAGGAACGGATATGGAGAATCTGGAAAAAGAACTGGAAAAACTCTTCTGTTACTGTATGGGAAAAGAAGAGATTGAGATATCAGATATAGAAGCAATCTGTACAACACAGATTACAAATAAGATTTTTGATATGGTAGAAGCGGTTGCAATGAAGAACCAGAAAAAGGCGCTTGATTACTATTATGATCTTCTGGCATTAAAAGAACCGCCGATGCGTATCTTATACCTTCTGACGAGACAGTTTAAGCTGCTTTTGGAAGTGAAAGATCTGGTGGGGAAACGTTACGATAAATCATCAATCGCAAAGACAGTCGGACTTCATCCGTTTGTGGCGGGAAAATATATGCAGCAATGCCGCACATTTGAAAAGAAAGAGTTAAGGAACATTCTGGAAGAGGCTGTAGATACCGAAGAGATGGTAAAGACGGGACGCCTGAATGATGTGATGAGTGTGGAACTTTTCATTGTAAAATACAGTGCTGCATGATAGAATTGATAAGATAAACATTTAATTAAGGAGAAGATATTAGTGTCAGGAATAGATCAGAGTAAAATTCGAAATTTTTGTATTATAGCACATATTGACCATGGTAAATCAACACTGGCGGACCGTATCATTGAGATGACGGGACTTCTTACCAGCCGTGAGATGCAGTCCCAGGTGTTGGACAATATGGAACTGGAAAGAGAACGAGGAATCACGATCAAAGCCCAGACAGTCAGAACGGTATATAAGGCAAAGGATGGAGAAGAATATATTTTAACCTGATTGATACGCCGGGACATGTAGACTTTAACTATGAAGTATCCAGAAGCCTTGCAGCTTGTGACGGGGCAATTCTGGTAGTGGATGCCGCACAGGGGGTAGAAGCACAGACGCTTGCCAATGTATACCTCTGCGCTGGATCATGATCTGGATGTAGTACCGGTATTAAATAAGATCGATCTTCCAAGTGCAGATCCGCAGCGTGTGATTGAAGAAGAGATTGAGGATGTGATCGGAATTGAGGCAGAGGATGCGCCGCAGATTTCTGCAAAGACTGGACTGAATGTAGATCAGGTGCTGGAAGAAATCGTGGACAAAGATACCGGCACCAACCGGAGATCCGAAAGCACCGCTTCAGGCGTTGATCTTTGATTCTTTATATGATGCGTATAAAGGTGTTATCGTATTTTTGCAGAATCAAAGAAGGAACTGTAAAAAAAGGGAACACCGATCCTTATGATGGCGACAGGAGCGAAGGCAGAAGTAGTAGAAGTTGGTTATTTTGGAGCAGGTCAGTTTATTCCCTGTGATGAGCTGACCGCCGGCATGGTTGGTTATATTACCGCAAGTATTAAGAACGTAAAGGATACCCGCGTGGGTGATACGGTAACCAATGCGGCACATCCATGTGCAGAACCGCTTCCGGGATATAAGAAAGTAAATCCAATGGTTTACTGTGGATTATATCCGGCAGATGGCGCAAAATACCCGGATCTCAGGGATGCGTTGGAAAAGTTGCAGTTAAATGATGCATCCTTGCAGTATGAGCCAGAGACTTCTATTGCACTGGGATTCGGTTTCCGCTGTGGATTCCTGGGACTTCTTCATTTGGAAATTATCCAGGAGCGCCTGGAAAGAGAATACAATCTTGATCTGGTAACAACGGCACCGGGCGTTATTTATAAAGTATATAAGACTAACGGAGATGTGATAGAGCTTACGAATCCATCGAACCTTCCGGATCCTTCCGAGATCGAATATATGGAAGAGCCGATGGTAAAAAGCAGAGATTATGGTGACATCCGAATTTATCGGTGCGATCATGGATCTGTGTCAGGAACGTCGAGGCGTATATGAAGGTATGGAATATATTGAAGAGACACGTGCAGTATTACATTACCAGCTCCCGCTTAATGAAATCATTTATGATTTCTTTGATGCATTAAAATCAAGATCAAGAGGCTATGCTTCGTTTGACTATGAGATGGCCGGTTATGTGAAGTCAGAACTTGTCAAACTGGATATCCTGATCAATAAAAAGAAGAAGTCGATGCATTGTCATTTATCATTCATGCAGATACTGCATACGAACGCGGAAGAAAGATGTGCGAGAAGTTAAAAGAAGAGATCCCGAGACAGTTATTTGAGATTCCAATCCAGGCAGCAATCGGAAGCAAGATCATCGCGCGTGAAACAGTTCGTGCGATGCGTAAAGATGTTCTTGCAAAATGCTATGGTGGTGATATTACTCGAAAGAAAAAGCTTCTTGAAAAGCAAAAAGAAGGTAAAAAGCGTATGCGTCAGGTGGGCAACGTAGAGATTCCGCAGAAAGCATTTATGAGTGTATTGAAGCTGGATGATAAATAATGAGACCATTAGAGTTATATATCCATATTCCATTTTGTGTAAAAAAATGTCGGTACTGTGATTTCCTGTCTGCGCCTGCAACACCTGAAGCGAGACAGGAGTATGTCATGGGCTTGTGCCAGAAGATCCGTTCTTATTATGATCTTGCCGGTATGTACCATGTAAGCAGTATTTTTATAGGAGGCGGTACACCGTCCATATTAGAAACTCAGCAGATGAGGAGTATCTTCGATGCGATACGTGCTACATTTCCAATTGATTCGGACGCGGAGATCACGGTAGAAGTGAACCCGGGGACAGTAGATAAGTTGAAATTGATGGCATATCGGAATGTCGGGATTAATCGTCTGAGTATCGGATTACAGTCAACGGATGATCAGGAATTAAAGATGCTCGGAAGAATTCATACATATAAAGACTTCCTGGATACCTATACGCTTGCAAGAGAAGTGGGATTTCAGAATATCAATGTAGATCTGATGTCGGGAATTCCATTTCAGACATTGGGAGGATGGGAAGATACATTAAAAAAAGTGGCAGAACTTGCGCCGGAACATATCTCCGCATACAGTCTGATCATCGAAGAAGGAACGCCGTTCTATGAAAAGTACGGAGAGGGTGAACGCGCTGAGGCGAGAAGAAGAAGAGAACTTCCGGATGAAGATACGGAACGGATGATGTATCAGTTTACAAAAAAATATTTTGTGGAGTTACGGCTATCACAGATATGAGATATCTAATTATGCCAAAGAAGGATATGAATGCCGGCATAATCTTCGGATACTGGAACCGCACAGAATATCTGGGGATCGGAACCGGTGCGGCATCCCTTATCAATAACCAACGATTCGTAGAAGGTGGTGAAATTGAAGTTCTTAGTTTGCAAAATCAGATGGAAGAATATATGTTTCTGGGGCTCATTTGGAAAAATCGAAAAGGAGTATATTGATCCAAGACTGACTTCAGGCAGACATTTTCGGAAGAAGCATTGAAAATGCATATGGAAAAGTACAAAGCAGACCTGCTTGAAGACCGTTCCTGAATTCATCCGTTCAGAAAAAGGAATCTATGTCAGCGTCAAAACTATGTCAAAAGCGGGTTTCTATTTTAAATTGCCATTCGGCTCAAACAGGCAAAATTTCGAAAACCCATTATATAATTTTGGCTTAACTATTTTCAACACCTTCTTCACATTCACTGGAAAGCTTTCTACTTTTTATTCCGTGGGTGTCGAATGGTTTGAATGAAATGGCAAGTGCGTTTCGTCCAGTGGATTCACCGGGTTAGAACTTCCGGGCATTTTATTTATTAACATTCGCTGCCAGTCACGACTTGAAGGAAACAATAGATAAGGATTATTGTGAATGTGGAATGCCGTTGAAACAATTAGAGAGTCAGAAGCACCGTTAAAGGAACGAAGCGAACGTGTTTGAGGCGAACGCCGAGTTTGAGGAAGTCCCTGTTCGATGACCTGACAGCGTACAGAATATTCCATGTTGGAATTCTCGAAATAGTCACCGACGCTTTCGGACATCTCAGTTTTTTAATTCGTAATGTTTCTCTTTTAAAAATTCGATCGATATCATGGATTGCCGAACGAGAGATATCGTTTGTAAAATAATGGATGGTCTCTGCTCCGTCTTCTGTAAGATGGTAAAATGTACGGTGATGAGTAGATTCTTCACGAATAAATCCTGATTCCAGAAGTTCGGATAAAGCCTGCTGTAAATTTAAAGTAGGTTGTATATCCTTCATCCAGAATAAATTCTGATATCTGGGAATTGGTAAGAGGAAAATCAACTTCGTTCAACATATACAAAATGATCAATTTATATAACGTAAAAGATTTGGCCAAGGTTAACACTCCTTTCCCTGCCAGATGTCATGTGTTTTTAAAGTAAGACTGGAACTGATTCAGAATTTGTCTTTTATTACAGGTCCATAAAGGGGCGATCAAAAGATTTTTTGGTCCGTCTCCGGTCAGCCGGTGGATAACAATATCAGGTCTGAGGTGGCTGATGCATGATCCGAGAAGTTCGTAATATTCTTCCGGATCTGGAATGTAGAATGGAAAGGGAGGTAGATGTCGGCATAGATTTCTTTTAATACATGTAAAAGCTGCAGTTTGATGCCCTGAATATCCTGGTGGTTCAGGTATTCTATGGTCTGAGTATGTCAGGCTTTGTTTCATTTGGAAGCGCAGAGGATTGTATGGACGATGACATCTATTCCACCCCGTCTGCGAAGTTCGGATACAGCGGTCTCGAATACCGGAAGCTCATAACCTCTGCGGATATATCGGGCAGTTCTTTCTTTCATGAATAGTCTGAAGTCCCAGCTCGACCCAGACTGGTTTGATCTGATTCAGACGTTCCAGAAGATCTAAGAATTTTGTACTCAGGCAATCCGGTCTGGTAGCTATGGAAAGAATCCGGATATCGGGATGCAGGATGGCTTCCATATATAAATTTTCCAGATATGCAAAGAAGCATAAGTATTGGTATATGCCTGAAAATAAGCAATGTAAGATGATCCGGTATATTTTTTTCGCAGATTGTTTTTCCCAGATTCAATCTGCTCTGTGACAGACAGGGTATGACTTTCGGCAAAATCACCGGAACCTCCACGACTGCAAAAATGCAGCCGCGGGTTCCGAGGGTTCCATCCCTGTTTGGACATGTCATGCCGCCATCGAGAGATATCTTATAGAGCTTTTCACCATAAGTCTTTTTTCAGATAATAATCAAAGAGAATAATATCTTTTTTCTCCCCAGTGTACGGTCATATCAGATCAGTTCCTTTACAGCACGGCTTACAACATCTGCAACACGTGGGTCAAATGCTTCAGGACGAATATTATTTTCATTCAGCTCTTCTTCAGGAACAAGACCTGCAATCGCTTTGGCGGCAGCCAGCTTCATATGTTCGGTGATCTGAGTGGCACGTCCTCTAAAGCTCCTTTGAAGATTCCAGGGAAAGCCAGCACGTTATTGATCTGGTTCGGGAAATCGGAACGTCCGGTTCCTACAACCTTTAGCTCCGGCTGCTTTGGCAATATCCGGCATGATCTCAGGAACAGGGTTTGCCATTGCAAATAGAATAGAATCTTTGTTCATGGAAGAAACCATGTCCTGGGTGACAATATTCGGAGCAGATACACCGACAAAGATGTCTGCACCTTTTTAAAGCATCGGCAAGTTTACCTGTTTTCTGTTCCAGGTTGGTTACTTCAACCATCTTTTGCTGCATCCAGTTGAGGTTTTGAGATCCTTTTCCGAGGATTCCGCTGATGTCACACATTGTCACGTCTTTGAAACCATAGGTGAGAAGAAGCTTTGTGATAGCAACTCCGGCAGAACCTGCGCCGTTGACAACGACTTTGGAAGATTCTTTATCTTTTCCGGTTACTTTCATGGCATTAATGATTCCGGCAAGGACAACGATTGCAGTACCGTGCTGATCGTCATGAAATACCGGAATATCCAAAATCTCCTTCAGACGTTCCTCAATCTCAAAGCAGCGGGGAGCGCTGATGTCTTCTAAGTTAATGCCTCCGAAAGCAGGAGCAATATTTACAACAGTTTTGATGATTTCTTCAGTATCCTGAGTGTCCAGGCAGATCGGCACAGCATTGACACCACCGAAATTCTTTAAAAAGAACAGCCTTTTCCTTCCATAACGGGCATTGCCGCATAGGGACCGATATTTCCGAGACCGAGAACCGCACTTCCGTCAGAGACAACAGCGACTGTATTGGCTTTCATTGTATAAGTATAGGCAGCCTCGGGATCTTTTGCGATTACCTTACAAGGTTCTGCAACACCAGGGTATAGGCAATTGCAAGATCTTCACTTGAATTTACGTGGGATTTTGCACAGGTTTCAATCTTTCCATGCCATTCTTCGTGCATTTTAAGGGCTTTTTCACTATTCGTCATTTTATGGATACCACCTTTTCATAAGTTTGTTTAATCATATCATTCATAGAAGTTCAAGTCAATATACGCACAAAAGAGCTGAATTGGGTAGAATAGATATACCGTTATGGAAAAGAACTTTAAAAAAAAGTCCTTTAAAAACAAAATATGTAGTATAATATCTCCATGTTTCAAATAGTATCGTCATTTCTGACGTGATTTTCCAGATAAATTAAGAAATGCTGAATCAATGAATAAATGAACGGGAAACCAGATAGAGAATGAAATATATTTTGAGGTGAAAGGACTATATGATGAAAGAAAAGTATGAATCTCTTCCGTTGGCGACGTTAAAAGACCTGGCAAAGGCAAGAGGATTAAAGGAATTTCCACCATGAAAAAAGCTGAACTGATCGAGCGTATGCTGGAAGAAGATGAAAAAAGAAAAGAAATCGGCACGAGAAACCGTGAAAGAATTATCTGCTAATACAGGAGATAAAGAAGTACATGATATAGATAAGCTGGACAGTGGAATTACAGTGCACGGGGATTCTTGAAGTTATGCAGGATGGATATGGATTTATCCGTAGTGCGAATTATCTGCCGGGAGATAACGATGTCTATGTATCCCCATCGCAGATCCGTAGATTTAATCTTAAAACAGGAGATATTACTGGAAGGAAATACAAGAATCAAAACACAGCAGGAAAAATTCAGTGCACTTTTATATCTTTCAAAGATCAATAAGATTGATCCGATGAAGATCATGCACAGAAAGAATTTTGAAGATATGACGCCGGTCTTTCCGAATGAAAGACTGAGCCTGGAGTGCGGGAAGACAAGTACTGCCATGCGCATTATGGATTTGATGTCTCCAATCGGAAAAGGACAGAGGTATGATCGTCTCACCACCGAAAGCAGGAAAGACAACCTTATTAAAGCAGGTTGCATTATCCGTACAAAGAATAATCCGGAAGTACATCTTTTGATTCTTCTGATCGATGAGCGTCCGGAAGAAGTAACGGATATCCGTGAATCAATAGAGGGAGAATGTGGAAGTGATCTATTCTACGTTTGATGAGCTGCCGGAGCATCACAAGCGCGTATCCGAGATGGTGATCGAGCGGGCCAAACGACTGGTAGAGCACAAAAAAGATGTCATGATCCTGCTTGACAGCATCACGAGACTGGCAAGAGCTTATAAACCTTACAGTACCTCCGTCAGGAAGAACATTTTCCGGTGGTCTTGATCCGGCAGCTCTGCATATGCCCAAGAGTTTCTTTGGCGCGGCGAGAAATATGAGAGAAGGCGGAAGTCTTACAATACTGGCAACGGCACTTGTGGATACGGGAAGCAAGATGGACGATGTTGTATATGAAGAATTTAAAGGAACCGGTAATATGGAAATGGTACTGGACCGCAAGCTTTCCGAAAAAAAAATGTTTCCCGGCTATTGATATTTTAAAATCAGGAACAAGAAGAGAAGATCTTCTGCTTTCAAAAGAAGAACAGGAAGCTGTTGAAAGTATGAGAAAAGGTCTGAACGGACTGCGTCCGGAAGAGGCGGTAGATAACATTCTGAATATGTTCTCAAGAACAAAGAATAATGAAGAATTAATACAAATGGTAAAAAAAAGACAAAATTTATCTAGACAAAATTTGATTCTTGTGTTACAATGAACAAGCTGTGTAAATGGAAAAAGAAATTTACGGCACATTAATGTGCGTGTCAAAAAAATAAAGAAGAGGTGAAAATCATGAAGGAAGGAATCCATCCGGAGTATTATCAGGCAACCGTAACCTGCAACTGCGGCAACACATTCGTAACAGGTTCTACAAGTGAAGAAATCCATGTAGAAATCTGTTCTAAATGTCATCCATTCTATACAGGACAGCAGAAAGCAACTCAGGCTCGTGGCCGTGTTGATAAATTCAATAAGAAATACGGAATGGACAAATAAGATTACAGGTATTGGGTTGAGGTTTTTGAATCTCAGCCCTTTTTTTTCAATAATTTTATATAGAAGTTTTGTTCCAGAAGATGTGGTATAAGGAGAATATATGAAATCATCAAATATTGGCGGACAGGCGGTTTGGAGGGCATCATGATGAAGAATCGGGATCGTTATGCCGTAGCTGTCAGAAAACCGGACGGGGAGATATTTGTTCAGACAGAGGAATTTCACAGTATTACCGGCAGATATAAAAACTGACGACAATTCCGTTTGTCAGAGGGGTGTTCAATTTTATTGATTCTATGGTACTGGGAATTAAGACACTGACATTTTCAGCATCAGTTTTTTATGAAGAAAGGAAAAAAAATTTTTCCGAAGCTGAACAAAAGAAAAAAGAAAAAAGGAAAGAACCTGATGATGGCGGGGACGGTTGCATTTTCTATTGTTGCTGCAGTGGCGATCTTTATGGTCCTGCCATATTTTCCTGTCATCATTGATGAAACCGGTTGTTCCGTCTTATCATTTGCGGACAGTGATAGAAGGTTTGTAAGAATCGGAATTTTATTATCTATATTTTACTGATTTCGAGGATGGAAGATATCCAGAGAACATTTATGTATCACGGTGCGGAGCATAAGTGTATCAACTGTATTGAACACGGGCTGCCGCTCACGGTGGAAAATGTAAGGAAAAGTTCCAGACAGCACAAACGCTGTGGGACAAGTTTCCTGTTTTTCGTGCTTGCGATCAGTATTATTCTGCTGTTCCTGATCCGGGTAGAATCACCGCTTATGAGGTGGTTGTCCGTATCGTGCTGCTTCCGGTGATCGCAGGTGTTTCCTTATGAGGTGTTGAAGCTGGCGGGAAACAGTGAAAATCCAGTTGTTAATCTGTTGAGTAAACCTGGAATGGCAATCCAGAAGATGACGACCAGTGAACCGGATGATGGGATGATAGAAGTAGCGATACAGGCAGTAGAAGCTGTATTTGACTGGAGGGCTTATGAACGGGAAAATTTTTCACACTTCGTAATCTATACAGGGACGGAACCATCTGTCTGGAAAAGGCTGGGATAGCGGATGCAAAAGTTAGATGCATGGTACCTGTTGGAATACGAGAGAAAGATCAGCAGAGCCATGTTTTTGCTGATCCGGACAAAGAAGGTAGAAGAAGGATAAAGCAGAGCATTATTGGAAGATATTGAGACAAGAGCACAGAGAATCCCGCTTCAGCATATTACCGGTGAACAGGAATTCATGGGGCTGGATTTTAAGGTGAATGAGCATGTGCTGATTCCGAGACAAGATACAGAGACACTGGTAGAAGAGGCGCTGAAGAAGAAAAGACCAGGGGATGCAGATCCTGGATATGTGTACAGGATCAGGCTGTATTCTGGAGAGCATTCTGAAATTTGCGGAAAAAAGGAATCTGCGTGTCGGAACCGGCTGCGATATTTCGGAAGAGGCATTGAAAGTTGCACGAGAAAAATGACAGCAGACTGGGGGGACCAGAACAAGTTTTTATAAGGGTGATCTGTTTGAGAACATCGCCGGAAAATACGACATGATCGTATCAAATCCACCTTATATCAGAACGGAAGAAATCAGCAGTCTGGAAGATGAAGTAAAGCTTCATGATCCATGGATTGCGCTGGATGGAAAAAGGACGGACTTTATTTTTATCGCCTGATTGTGAAAGACAGTATAAAAGATATCTGAAAAAGGAGGATATATCCTGTTCGAGATTGGCTTTGATCAGGGAAAAGATGTATCAGAACTTTTGAAAAATGAAGGATATGAGGAAATCGAGATAAAAAGGATTTAGCGGGACTTGACCGCGTAGTTATGGGAAGGTACAATAAAGAGTAATGTTAAGGAGGAAATACCATGTTTGATAAATTAGAAGATCTGCGCATCCGTCTGGATGAGATATTAAATGAACTTCAGGAACCGGATGTGGCAAATGACCAGAACCGCTTCCGCAAACTTATGAAAGAGCAGAATGACCTGACTCCGATTGTAGAGGCGTATAATGAATACAAAGAATGCAAACAGGCAATCGAGGACAGCCTCGAGATGTTAGAGGAAGAGTCTGATGAAGAGATGCGTGAACTTGCAAAAAGAAGAAGTTGAATGATAACAAAAAGCGTGTAGAGGAACTGGAACAGGAATTGAAAATCCTTCTTCTTCCGAAAGATCCTAATGATAACAAGAACGTAATTGTGGAGATCCGTGCAGGCGCAGGCGGAGATGAGGCGGCACTTTTTGCAGCAGAAATCTACCGTATGTATATGCATTATGCAGAAAGCCAGAGATGGAAAGTCGAGCTGGTAGAATGTGAAGAGATCGGTATCGGCGGAATGAAAAATGTAACATTCATGATCGATGGAAAGGTGCTTATTCCAAGATGAAATACGAATCCGGGGTACATCGTGTACAGCGTGTACCGGAGACAGAATCAGGCGGACGTATCCATACATCTACAATTACAGTTGCAGTTATGCCGGAAGCCGAAGAAGTCGATGTCCAGATTGATGAGAAAGATATCCGTATCGACGTTAATGCGTGCATCCGGTAATGGTGGACAGTGTGTCAACACCACAGACTCCGCTGTACGACTGACACATTATCCGACAGGAATCGTGTAATCTACAGCCAGACAGAGAAATCTCAGTTACAGAATAAAGACAAAGCGTTCGCTCTTTGCGCGCGAAGTTATATGATCTGGAATGCCAGAAACGTCATGATGCAGAAGCAGAAGCAAGAAAGAGCCAGATCGGTACCGGAGACAGATCAGAACTTACAACTTCCCACAGGGAGATGTGAATGCATGAACTATAAATATAAGTAAACCGGGAAGATGATATCGCGGGAGGCAGAAGGCCTTAGAAAAGGAAAAGTTGGAATATTTCTTACCGTCCAGCTTTTATGGTAGCAAAAAAAGGGTGATGTGACAGAGAAAGCGCAGGGATAAGACATTTACAAATGAAAGACTTGTAGTGAGAAAGGAGCAACAAAATGATAGCGGATAAGATGAAAAATATGGTAGCCAACAGTTCGGCTATCCGTGCAATGTTTGAGGAAGGTAACCAAGTCTGGCAGGAATTTACGGAGCTGAGAATGTATTTGATTTCAGTTTGGGCAATCCGAACGTGCCGGCACCGGAGGCCGTGAAGAATGCGATCATTGAGATTGTAAGTGAGGAAGATCCAATCGTACTTCACGGATATACCACAGCAACTGCGGATATGCAGATGTAAGAGAGGCAGTAGCTGATTCTTTAAATAAGCGTTTTGATACGCATTTTGAAGGCAAAAATATTGTCATGACGGTTGGTGCAGTAGCAGGTGGATTAAATGTTATCTTGAAAGCGCTGATCAATCCGGGAGATGAAGTGATTGCATTTGCACCATATTTTGGAGAATATCGTTCTTATACGAACAACTACGATGGTGTTCTGGTTGAAATCTCACCGAATACAGTAGATTTTCAGCCAAAGCTTGATGAATTTGAGGCGAAGATCACACCGAAGACAAAAGCTGTCATTGTAAATACACCGAATAACCCGACAGGTGTTGTATATTCAGAGGAGACAATCAAGAAGTTAGCGGCAATCATGGAGGCCAAACAGAAAGAATTCGGAACAGACATCGTTCTGATCTCCGACGAGCCTTATCGTGAGCTGGCTTATGACGGAGTAGAAGTTCCGTATCTCACAAAATATTATGACAATACCGTAGTGGGATACTCTCTACAGCAAATCATTGTCACTTCCGGGAGAACGTATCGGATATCTGGTTATTCCGGATGAATGAAAAAGACAGTGAAGAAGTACTTTCCGCAGCCAATGTCGCAACACGTATCCTCGGATTTGTTAATGCACCGACACTGCAGCAGAAGGTAGTAGAAAAATGCCTGAATGAAAAGACAGACCTTTCTTTCTATGATCGCAACAGAGAAGATCTGTATAACGGACTGAAAGAGTGCGGATTTGAGTGCATTAAGCCACAGGGGAGCATTTTATTTGTTTGTGAAATCACCGGTTCCGAATGAGAAGGAATTCTGTGAGGCTGCAAAGAAATATAATATTCTAATGGTTCCGGGAAGTTCGTTTGCATGCCCTGGATATGTAAGACTTGCGTACTGCGTATCACGATGAGACAATCGTGAATTCCCTTCCAAAATTCAAAGAACTGGCGAAAGAATATTTCTAGGAGAGCAGCATGAAAGCATTTGAAAAGAACATTCGAAAAGTAGAACCGTATGTGCCGGGCGAGCAGCCACAGCGCAAAGTAATCAAGTTGAATACCAATGAAAACCCATACGCACCTGCACCGGGCGTGACAAAGGCGTTGGAGGAGATGAATACAGACCGTCTGCGTCTGTATCCGGATCCGACTGCAGCACCACTCGTAAATGCGCTTGCGGACTTTTATCATGTGAATCCGGACCAGGTATTTGTAGGTGTAGGATCCGATGATGTATTGTCTATGTGTTTCCTGACATTTTTTAACTCAGAGAAACCAATCTTTTTCCCGGATATTACTTATTCTTTTTATAGTGTATGGGCGGATCTGTATCGGATTCCATATGAATGTCAGAAGTTTGATGAGAACTTTAAGATTGTAAAAAGAAGATTATTACAAAGAAAATGGTGGTGTGATCTTCCCAAATCCGAATGCACCGACAGGACTTTATGAAGATCTGGTTGATGTAGAAGATATTATCGCACACAATCAGGATGTAATTGTGATCGTGGATGAAGCTTACGTTGATTTCGCAGGACGTTCTGCAATAGAACTGATCGATAAATATGAAAATCTGATCATCGTTCAGACATTTTCAAAAAGCAAGATCAATGGCAGGAATGCGTATTGGTTACGCGATCAGTAATCCGACACTGATCAAAGTACCTGAATGATGCAAAATATTCTTTCAACTCTTATACCATGAATCAGACATCACTGGTATGCGGTGTGGAAGCGGTAAAAGATAAGGCATATTTTTTGAAGCGTGTGTGAATAAGATTATCGAGACACGTGAATGGGCAAAAGAAGAATTAAAGAATCTTGGATTCCCGCTGCCTGAATTCCAAATCGAACTTTCATCTTTGCCATGCATCCGGATTATGATGCAAAAGAATTATTTGAAGCACTGAAAGAGAATGATATCTATGTGCGTTTCTGGGGCAGTGAAAGAATTGAACAGTATATGCGTATCACTGTAGGAACCAGAGAAGAGAAGCAATGTTTGCATTTCTGAAAAAATATATGAATAAATAAGAGGAGCTTCTTATGACCAATACGTTAATACATGGGATTATTGATGCGTTAAGCGGAAGTGTGAGTAAAGAGGTAATTGTATTTCTGATTTCCATGATTCCCGATCCTGGAACTTCGTGGTGCACTTCTGGTTGCGGGACCGATCCTCGGGGTAAAGGTGTCAACAGCGATTCCACTGTGCATTATCGGAAATATTATTCCGGTTCCATTTATTTTGCTTCTGATCACACCGGTATTTAACTGGATGAAGGGAACGAAAACATTCAAGCCGCTGGTGGATAAACTGGAAACAGAGCCATGAGCAGGAAGGACCAGATTGAAAAATATGAATTCTGGGGACTGGTGTTTTTGTGGGAATTCCGCTTCCGGGAACAGGAGCATGGACAGGTTCTCTGATCGCAGCACTTCTGGGAATGAAGTTTAAGAAAGCAGTTCCCGGCAGTGATCGTTGGAATCTGTATGGCAACTGTAATTATGTGGTTTATATCGTATGTGCTTCTTGGCGGGGTACATCTGTTAGGATAAAATAAGGGAAAAGATTATGTCTATGAAAGTAAATAAAGTTCTGCCATCACCGGCAGAACTGAAAGAAGAATATCCGCTGTCAGAGAAACTGATTCAGTTAAAAAAGAACGTGAGACGCAGAAATACGTGATATTTTTACCGGAAAATCCGATAAATTCGCAGTGATCATCGGACCTTGTTCGGCAGATAATGAAGATTCTGTATGTGAATATGTAAGCCGGCTTGCGAAAGTGAATGAAAAAGTCAAAGATCGTCTGATGCTGATACCGAGAATTTATACCAACAAGCCGAGAACAACAGGGGAAGGATATAAAGGAATGCTGCATCAGCCGGATCCGGATAAAGCTCCGGATCTGTATGCTGGAATTATGGCAATCCGTAAGATGCATATTCGTGCAATGAAAGAAAGCGGCCTGACAGCAGCGGATGAAATGTTATATCCGGAAAACAGAAGCTATCTGGATGATATCCTTTCCTATGAGGCAGTGGGAGCAAGATCGGTGGAGAATCAGCAGCACAGATTGACTGACGGCAAGTATGGATATTCCGGTTGGAATGAAAAATCCGACCAGTGGAGATCTTTCTGTAATGCTCAACTCGATCGTAGCAGCACAGATGGGACACCGGTTCATTTACAGAACGATGGATGTAACGACATCCGGCAATCCTTCGCACACACGATTCTTCGCGGCGGAGTGGACAAGTACGGACAATGCATACCAAATTACCATTATGAAGAATGTGTAAGACTCTGGGAATTATATCAGAAAAAGATCTTAAGAATCCGGCAGCAGTGATTGATGTGAATCATTCGAATTCAAACAAAAATATAAAGAACAGATCCGTATTGTAAGTGAGGTACTGCATTCGCGCAGATATAACCCGGATCTTAAGAAGATGATTAAAGGGTGTTATGGTAGAAAGCTACCTGGAAGAAGGCAGACAGGATATATCGGCGGATATGATCTATGGAAAATCTATCACAGATCCTTGCCTCGGATGGGAAGATACAGAAAAGCTGATCTATAAAATTGCCGAAGAATGTTAAAATAAAGAATTATCTACAGAAAGTGGCAAAGTTCACATAAAAAGTTTTCACATGAAAAGTTTTTATGTGACTTTCTTACAAAACGCTATCAAGAGAGGGTTCGTGGGAGGGGTAGTACCATCAAACACGAACAATTTGTGAAATCATTGTTTCACATAATAAAATAATACATCAGGTAACTGTATTATTTGTTATTATTTTATCAATCATTTTCGAATTCGTAAATAGGCAAAAATGACAAAAAAATAACGAAAATTTTTTGTAAGAATTGGCAAATATGCACTTTAAGAGCCTGTGCAGCTTTAAAAATGTAAAATTCTATGATAAAATAAAATATGAAACAATAAAGATTTAGGATAAGGAGATTTCAGGATGGAAAAAGATATATGACGTAACAGCACTTGGAGAAATGCTGATCGACTTTGCGGTGAATGGGGAAAGTGAGCAGGGAAATCAGTTGTTTGAAGCCTGCCCGGGTGGTGCGCCGTGTAATGTGCTTGCAATGTTGAACAAACTTGGAAGAAAAACCGCATTCATTGGAAAAGTTAGGGGATGACCAGTTTGGTAAACTGTTAAGAGATACGATTACAAATATCGGAATAGAAGCAAAAGGACTTGTGATGGATCAGGATATCCACACGACACTGGCTTTTGTACATACTTTCCCGGATGGTGACAGAGAATTTTCTTTTTACCGCAAACCGGGAGCAGATATGATGTTAAAGGAAGAGGAAGTAGATTATGATCTGATCCGCCAGTCAAAGGTATTTCATTTGGAACACTTTCTATGACAGATGAGCCGGTGAAGAGTCCAACAAAGAAGGCACTCTGCAGTCGCTAAAGAAGCAGGCTGCATGATCACATTTGATCCGAACTTACGTCCGCCGCTGTGGAAGACTCTGGATGAAGCGAAAGCACAGATGGAATATGGCTTCGAAAATTGTGACGTACTGAAGATCTCTGACAATGAGATCCAGTTTGTATCAGGAAAAGAAGATTATGATGAAGGAATTAAGTATCTTCAGGAAAAGTATCAGATTCCTCTTATCTTCCTGACGATGGGAAAAAGAAGGAAGCAGAGCCTACTATAAAAACTTTCGTGTAGAGCAGCCGGGATTTACTGTGAAAGCAATTGAGACAACAGGAGCAGGAGATACATTCTGCGGATGTTCGATCAACGGTGTATTAAAGTACGGTCTGGATAATCTGGATGAGGCAAAATTAAAAGAGATTCTGACATATGCAAATGCAGGTGCAGCACTGATCACAATGAAAAAAGGTGCGATCCGTTCGATGCCGGAACCGGAAAATATCAAAGAACTGATCGGGAAATAGGTAATTATGGGAGTACGCAGAATGCTGGCCGTATGGGCAGCGAAGATAAGTGAAAAAGCAAGTGTACATATCTTTCACCGCCAGGGCGTGACCTGGGCGGGGAAAGATTGCATTAAAAGATTGATCCAAGTATCCTGCATGATCTTGCGGGACAAGTCAGAAAAGACATTTTTTATTGTATGTGGAACCAATGGAAAGACGACAACCAACAATATGCTCTGTGCAGCAATCGAGAAGGAAGGTTATAAAGTAATCTGTAACCATACCGGTTCCAACATGTTGAATGGTGTTGTGGCAGCCTTTGTATTAGGTGCGGGTTTAAGTGGTAATCTGGATGCGGATTATGCATGTATCGAGATTGATGAAGCTTCGACAAGAAGGGTATTTCCACACTTTAAGCCGGATTATATGGTACTGACGAATCTGTTCCGTGACCAGCTTGACCGTTACGGTGAGATCGACATTACAATGAATATCTTAAAAGAAGTGATGCAGAGTGCACCAAAGATGAAGGTGATCGTGAACGGGGATGATGCATTGTCCGCATACCTTGCAATGGAAAGCGGTAATCCGTATGTAACTTACGGAATCAGTGAAAAGGTAGTGGATGATAAGGATTCCCATGAGATCAGAGAGGGACGTTTCTGTAAGAAATGCGGAGCACCGTTAAAATATAATTTCTATCACTACAGCCAGCTTGGCGATTATGCATGTACAGGCTGTGATTTTAAGCGTCCGGCAATTGAATATGATGCATCGGATGTGGCAGTCAGCGACCATCTTGCGTTTACGGTAGATGGCAGACGCCTGGAGGCCAATTATAAAGGCTTCTATAATGTATATAATATTCTGGCAGCATATGCAGCAGGAAGAACCGGAGGACTTGGACTGGAACATTTCCAGGACATGCTTGCAGAATTTAATCCGGAGAATGGCCGCATGGAACAATTTGATGTACAGGGCACAAAGATCGTGCTGAATCTTGCGAAGAATCCGGCTGGATTCAATCAGAATATCTCAGCGGTTATGCAGGATGATTCCATGAAGGATGTGATCATTGTGATCAATGACAATGCACAGGATGGAACGGATGTTTCGTGGCTTTGGGATGTGGACTTTGACAGATTTAAGGGTGCTAATGTGAATTCCATTACAGTAAGCGGTATCCGTTGTCAGGATATGAGATTACGTATGAAATACGTAGATATTACGTCCATGCTGGAAGCAGATGTGGAGAAGGCAATCCGGGAAAAGGGTTGAAGATGGCTGTGGCAACCTGTATGTACTGGTGAATTATACGGCTCTGTTCAGTACCAGAAATGTATTGAAAAAGATGGAGGAAGAAAGATAATGGATACAAAAGATATGAAAATTACGATAGGGCATCTGTATCCAGATCTTTTTGAATCTGTACGGCGACAGAGGGAATATCGCATGTCTGATGAAACGATGTATCTGGCGTGGAATTGAAGCAGAGACGATAGAGTTTAACTGGGGGGATCAGATTGATTTTTCAAAATTGGATATTGTACTGTTAGGCGGAGGTTCAGACCGTGAACAGGCAATCGTATGTAAAAAGTCTTCTTGAGATTCAAAGTGAATTCAAAGGATTATGTGGAAGACGGAGGAGTTGTTATTGCAGTATGCGGAGGATATCAGCTTCTTGGAAAATATTATAAGACAGATGCCGGAATGATCGAGGGACTGAATCTGGTTGACATTTATACGGAACAGGAAGAGGGACGTCTCATAGATAATATTGTACTGGACAGTGATCTTGTAGATATGTTTATGGTTGATTTGAAAATCATGGGGAAGAACATACCTCAATGGAAATAAACCATTTGGAAAAGT
>VOFC01002882.1_pt1 | contig 18363 bp, 35 predicted proteins | sample 5384161 | NCBI WGS metagenome assembly VOFC01 (sample SAMN12384722, study PRJNA508395) | human gut metagenome | isolation source: healthy gut B | host: Homo sapiens
GACCGGACGTAAACGAAGTCGCCGCCGGCACGCAGAGGCAATTGCCGAGGCAAAAGCAAAGCCTGAGGACGGTTCTGAACGTATTCGATATCATGACCTTCCTTCACCGTTGAAGGCAAGAAGCTCGATTGTGCCACATGGCCGACGCCGACACCGATAAGCAATTTCGCGATTACCGAGGTCGTTATAAACGGTGTGTTCTACGAATTAAAGTTCTCCGCCTGCTTTACTTCGACGTCAGATCGACGGCATCAATCTGCTCGACACCAACTTCGGCAGCTGATATACGAAATAAAGTACAGTATGTATTAATAAGAAGCTCCGCAATTTACGGAGCTTCTTAGCCACTTATTCCGGTTGCAGAGGAAAGAGCATGAAGCATCGTGCTTTTTCTGTGCTGCCACTTATTACACATGGGGGTGAAGAGATGGATAACAAAACGCCGTGAAGATGAGAAATATATCAAAATCCTTCGGCACGGTGAAAACCACAAGATTTGGCTCGATATATACAGAGGCGAGATACTTGCGCTTCTGGGCGAGAACGGCTCGGGAAAGACCACCCTGATGAACATGCTCGGGTATTTATTTTCCCAGACGAGGGCGAAATTTCATTGACGATAAGGGAAGTCGTCATCCGCTCGCCGAAGGACGCTTTGAACCTCGGCATCGGCATGATCCATCAGCACTTCAAGCTTCGTTGACGTGCTTACGGCACTGGAGAATATAATCCTCGGCCTCGAGGGTAAGGGTAAGCTCGACCTCAAGCGCAGCCGCAAAGAAGATCCGTGAGATATGCGACGCCTACGGCTTTGACGTGGACCCCGATCAGCATATATACGAGATGAGCGTTTCGCAGAAGCAGACTGTTGAGATCGTAAAGGGTCCTCTATCGCGGCGCGGATATACTGATCTCGACGAGCCGACGGCAGTCCTCACTCCGCAGGAGACGGATAAGCTCTTTGCCGTTTTGCTATGCGCGATGCAGGCAAGGCAATAGTAATAATCACCCACAAGATGCACGAGGTCGAGGATCTTTCCGACCGCGTTGCCGTTTTGCGCCACGGCCAGTTTATCGGCGACATGCCGACGAAGAACACCAACGCTCAGGAAATGACTAACATGATGGTCGGACACGCTGTCGAGCTTAACATCGACCGTCCCGACCCTGTCGATCCGCTGAGAGTTGAGGTGAAAAACCTCACTGTGCGCAGTATTGACGGTATCGTTAAGCTTGATGATGTCTCGTTCACTGCCAACAGCGGCGAGAGATACCGGTATTGCCGGTATCTCAGGATGCGGCCAAAAGGAGCTGCTTGAAGCCATTGCGCCGGCCTTTTGAGAGCGGCAGCATAAGCTACATAAAAGACGACGGCAGCAGAGAAGAGCTCGGCAAGGATCCGCTTTCAATCGCCGATCTCGGCGTCGTTTTTGTCCTTTTTTGTTCCGAGGACAGACTCGTATGGGTCTTGTTGCGAATATGGACCTCGGCGATAACATGATGCTGCGCTCATTCAGAAAGGGCAAAAAGCTTTTTCATCGACAGAAAAGCCCTCGAGCTTGCCGAAAATGTCGTTGACGAGCTTGACGTCGTAACTCCCGGCATAAGCATTTCGCGCCGCCTCTCCGGCGGCAATGTTCAGAAGGTGCTTGTCGGACGCGAAATCGCATCCGCACCGACTCGTTCTGCTCACGGCTTTACGCTGTTTCGCGGACTGGGACATCAATTCGTCCTACACTTATATATGACCTTTTATAAACCGCCAGAAGCAGAAGGGCGTTGCAGTTATCTACGCCGGCGAGGATCTTGACGTGCTTTTTTGAGCTGTGCGACAGAATATTTTGTTCCTGTGCGGCGGCAAGGTCAGCGGCATAGTTCTGGACAGACGTGCGAAAAAAGCGTGAGGTCGGCATGATGATGACAAAGCTGGGAGGAAAAGGCAGATGAATAATAACAGCAAAGAGCCTCTGTTCCGCACATAGTTAAGCGCGGCGCTCTGCCGTGGTACAAGGCATGGGGCATACGCCTTCTGGCAGTTGCCAGATCGCACTTATAGTTCTGCGCGATCGTTACGATGACCGTGACGGGGAAAAACCCCATTCAGGTCTACGCAACCATGATAGACAGCTTCCTTCGGAAGCGAGCGTAAGCGTCTGGATACTGCCCAAAATACCGCAATGCTCCTGGGCGTATCGCTTGCCGTAACTCCGGCGTTCCGCATGAGGTTCTGGAACATAGGCGGCGAGGGCCAGATCCTTGCAGGCTGCCTTGCGGCGGCCGCGTGCATGATCTGCCTGCAGATACCGTTCCAACGGACTGCTTATCGCCATAAGCGCCGTGGCCAGCATCATTGCAGGTGCGATCTGGGGCGGCATTCCCGCGTTTTTTCAAAGCAAAGTGGAACACTAACGAAACGCTGTTCACACTCATGATGAACTACGTCGCAACTCAGCTCGTCGCGTTCTTCGTTATCATATGGGAAGTTCCCAAGGGCGCAGGTCAGATCGGTATTATAAACCAGAGCACCCAGATCGGCTGGCTTCCGCAGATCGGCGGCAATAAATATATGCTCAACGTTATAATAATCCTGTGCTGACGGTTGCCGTTTACGTTTACCTCAATTACTCCAAGCACGGCTATGAGCTTTCCGTTGTCGGCGAAAGCGAGCGCACGGCGCGCTATGTCGGCATAAAGGTCGAAAAGGTCATCATCCGCACGATGCTCCTGTCAGGCGCTATCTGTGGCATAGTCGGCTTCCTGCTCGTTTCCGGCACTGATCATACGCTTTCAACAAGCCTTTCCGGCGGCCGTGGCTTCACGGCGGTCATGATATCATGGCTTGCAAAGTTTAACCCAATTATCATGATCTTTGCCAGCATGCTGCTTGCATTCCTTGATAAGGGCGCAAGCGCAATATCCACAAACTTCGGCCTTAACCACTCGTTTTCCGATATCCTTACGGGTATAATCCTGTTCTTCATAATCGGCTGTGAGTTTTTTCATAAGCTACAAGCTCAGCTTCCGCAAGGCGGCAGGAAAGGAGGCAGCGGAAAATGTTTGATATAGTATCCTTTTTTCCCTCGCGCGGTAATGCAGGGCGTGCCTCTGCTTTTCGGCGGCACGGGCGAGATCATAACCGAAAAATCCGGCAACCTCAACCTCGGTATCCCCGGCATCATGTATGTCGGCGGCATCTGCGGCGTTATCGGCGCATTTTTGTATGAACAGTCGGCAGCGGAGCTTAACAGCTTTCTCGCCGTTGCGATACCCATGCTGTCCTGCCTGCTCGGCTCGCTTCTCATGGGACTTCTGTACTGCTTCCTGACGGTCACGCTCAGAGCAAATCAGAACGTCACCGGCCTTGCAATGACAACCTTCGGCATTGGCATCGGCAACTTCTTCGGCGGCTCGCTCATTAAGCTCACCGACGCGGAGGTACCCTCGATCGCCCTTTCGGCAACAAGCAAGGTTTTCAGCAAGTCGCTGCCTCTTTGCCGATAATCTCGGCTGGTTCGGCAAGATGTTTTTAAGCTACGGCTTTTTGGCCTATTCCGCCGTTATCATTGCGCTTATAACCGCTTATGTGATAAAGAAAACGCGCGTCGGCCTTAATCTGCGCGCCGTCGGCGAAAGCCCGGCGACTGCCGATGCTGCCGGCATAAACGTCATAAATATAAGTACATCGCAACCTGCGTCGGCAGCATGATCGCCGGCCCTCGGCGGCCTTTATTACGTCATGGGCTATGCCTGCGGCGTCTGGTCGAACGATGCCTTCGGCGACCGCGGCTGGCTTGCCATCGCGCTGGTCATCTTCTCGATCTGGAGACCGAACCTCGCGATCATAGCCTCGATACTTTTCGGCGGACTGTACATTGTTTGTCTCTACATTCCGGCGGGAACGCAGCTTTACATGATGGAGCTTTACAAGATGCTCCCGTACCTTGTCACCATCATCGTGCTCGTGTTGTCGTTTTGCGCGAAAAAGCGCGAGAACGAGCCGCCTGCCGCGCTCGGACTTGCATATTTCCGAGAAGAACGATAGCTTTTAAAGCTCCGGTCTCTGCACCGGAGCGTTTGTTAATCTGCATTGCTTGCGCAACGGGCGGCTTTAGCCTATATTGGAGCCGTAAGGAGGTAGATGATATGTTCTCTGAAAACCTGAAAACACTGCGTAAGCAGAAGGGCTTTACGCAGGAGGAGCTTGCGGCGCGGCTGAATATTGTGAGACAGACCGTTTCAAAATGGGGAAAAGGGCTTATCGGTGCCGGATGCCGAGCTGCTTACAAGGCTGGCGGAGGTGCTTGAGGTCCCGGTCAGCACATTGCTCGGCTCGGCGATCCCCGACGATAAAGAGCCGGACGATATCGCCCGTCAGCTTGCGCGTATAAATGAGCAGCTTTGCAGTTAAAACCGCCGCAGCCGCCGCATATGGCGCACGGCAGCCGCCGTGCTCATTGCGGTCGTTGTTATATATCTGCTGCTCATCGCCGTAAGTATCATAGCATTTGACAAGTTTAGAGATGATCCGGCACGGTGCAGGTGACCGACTATGTGGAGGTCATGCCGGGAAAAGAAGAAATAGGCAAAAAGGTGCTGTCTCATTGTGAGGCAGCACCTTTTGATGCTCATAATGTCCCGGAGGTAGCCTCTCAAGAATGAGGCTTGCCGCAACGGCATCGACGGTTTTGCGGTGCTTTTTCTCCTTTTGCCGTTTGCGTGCAGAATGGCATGAGCTTCTATGCTGCTGCGGCGCTCATCCCACATGACGATCGGAATGTCGGTTTTGCCGGCGAGAAGGGCTGCAAATTCGCGGCATTTTTTCCGCTCTTTGCACCTTCTGTGCCGTCCATGTTCTTAGGAAGCCCCAGCACAAATCGCTCGGACTCCGCGTGCGACGGCCTGCCTTATTATCTCATCTGCCAGAGCGTTTGCGTCCCATTGGTTCACAGTCCACGCCTCGCCGACAAGAATGTTCATCGCATCCGAAACGGCAAGCCCCGTGCGAGCGTCGCCGTAATCAATACCCATTATCCCCATTTTTCACCTCAGTCCAAAGCATGAGCGTATCTGGCCGCAGATATACAGCGAGCCGAATGCGCAGACCATTGCGTCCTGCTCCTGCGCAATATCGCGCGCAAGGTCAACTCCGTCCTCAACCGTGCCGGCAACGCAGACCCGCGGCAGCTGTCCTTGAACAGCTCCGCCAGCTCTCGGCCGGGAGCGCGCGCTCGGACGGCGGCGTTACGCACACGCAGGCGTCAAACAGCGGCGCGAGCGTTGCCGCGATGCTTTTTGTAGTCCTTATCCTTCAAAAACGCCGACGAGAGCAACGCGCTTTGAATCGGGGAAGTAGTGCTCAAGACATTCGCGCAGGGCGGCCGCGCACTGCGGATTGTGTCCCCCGTCGAGCACAAACCACGGATCATCCGTGTGCAGCACCTCAAATCTTGCAGGCCATGCAACGGAATAAAGCCCAGACTCCACTGCCTCATCGTCGATATCCCACCCCAGCTTGCGCAGAACGGATACCGCTTCGAGCACCGTTGCGGCATTGTGCAGCTGATGCTCGCCGAGAAGCGGAATGGCGTAGCTTGCACCGCGATAAGAAAACACCTGACCGTCGATAGAGTCAAACTCAACGCTTATATCGTCAAAGTCGGGGAACATAAAGCTCGGCGCTCATCTCGCGGCACACATCGCGCACGACCTCCATCGTTTCGCCAAACTGCTGATACATGACGACTGCCGAGCCGTATTTTTATTATTCCGGCCTTTTCGTAGGCAATTTTGGACAGCGTTCCGCCGAGAATGGCCGTGTGATCAAGTCCGATGTTGGCAATGACGCAGCACTCCGGGCAGGGGGGATGACGTTTGTCGCGTCGTATCTGCCGCCGAGACCGACTTCAAGTACCACGATATCGCAGCCGGAATCGGCAAACCAGCGCAGAGCCGCTGCCGTCATCATCTCAAACCCGTTGGGTGCCTCGTCCATGGCGTCCGCGTGGCGCTGTATTTCGGTGACGATCTCGGCAAGCGTGTTATCCTCTATCTGCTTGCCGTTTATCTGCATGCGCTCGTTGAAGCGGCGCAGATACGGAGCGGTATAAAGTCCGGTTTTGAAGCCTGCCCTGTGCATTATGGATGCACGCATTGCGCATATACTGCCCTTTCCGTTGGTGCCCGCAACGTGGACAAATTTAAGCTCCGATTGAGGATTGCCCATCCGTGCAAGAAGCTTTCGCTTATTCGCTCAAGACCGAGTCGCCTCGAGCCGCGCCATGATGCGCCGTTGATGTATTCCAGTGCCTGTTTATAATCCATATTTAGACCTTCAATATTTAATATTTTTTTGCGATAAATGCATCGAGCTTTGCGGCGTAAGCTTCGCTGCTTGTGAACATCGTTTCTATGTGCCGGTGCTTTCGGCGAACAAATAGTCCTTGTCGGCAGTATAAATGTCGAAAGCGCGCGGTGCGTTTTCAAACGGAACCGTCGGATCCTCCTTGCCGTGGACAAACAGCATAGGGCAGACAGCGTTTGCAAGGCTTTTGCGTTACGTCGGTATCCGCAAGATCATAGCCTGCAATGTGCCTGTTCAGCTTGGCAATAAGCCCGTACACCGGCCCGAGCTGCGAGCGCAGTATCGGCCGCGCGTCGGTAAAGCCGCTGTCCTCAACGATGAATTTGACAACATCGGGAACACGGTCGCTCATCTTCATGACGGTTGCTCGCCGAGCGAAAAGCCGTGCATGATAACCTGAATATCGCTGCCGAACTCGCCTTCGAGAAAGCTCAGCCACTTTAAGCAGTCGGTGCTTTCAAAAATATCATAGCCGAACCAGGCGCCGCCGGATAAGCCGGAAGCGGTGTTGTCCGGCGCAAAGATATCAAAGCCTCGGCTGTGATAATATTCATGCAGAATGCCGGCAGTTTCAGCGTGCTCGGAGTGATAGCCGTGCACGATAAACGCGATCTTCTTGCTGAATTTTTTGCCGCATGGGAAGTAGAAGCCCTGCAAAAATCTCGCCCCTGTCGGACTCGAGCGTGTAGCAAAGATGCACCTTTGCTCTCAAGCGCCGCAGAGTGCTCATCGCGCCAGACGTAGTATTCCGGCCTGTGCGTTTTCTTATCCAGAAGTGCGTTCAAAACCGGCGGACGGCTGCGCGCGAATATAAACTTATACACATCCCACACCGCAAGCGGCGGTATGGCGTCAGCAACCATGCTTTTTTTTCATATCAGTTCACCGGAAGTACGGCGCCCACGCTCGAAAGCAGCGAGAAAGCGATGACAAGTATCTGAAATGCGAGCGAGCCGAATTTGCCGCATATTGGCGAAGCTCCTGTGCGTTTGCGTGAGCGGTTGTATGCTATGATGATCCCGATGCCGGTGACTATCTGAATTATGCTCGCAAAGCGTGTGAAACCTACGAAGCTGCTCACGCCGAACAGTGCAAGCGCAAGGCAGGGCAGAGAGGCAAGAAGCCAGCAGAGATTTTTGCTCCAGCCGGTCTGCTCGCCGACGATATCGCGCAGATTAAGTGTGTTTGCCCAGAACGACGTTGCAAGCGCCAAAAGCGTGAATATATAGCCGACTATGGCGACCCAGCCGCCCAAGTGGCGCGAAAGATCGACCAGCGCGCCGTCCTCGGAGATGTCGCCGCCTGCGCCGAGCAGGGTCATGAGTGTTATAATGAATATAAGCGAAAGGTTTATGCCCAGTCCTGTCGCTATCGCTGCGCGGATGCGTTTTGCGTCGCCCTTTAATCCCTTTGACGACCTGCGGCGTGCTCATAACGGCCGACAGCGAAAATGACACCATGCCGAACAGCGCAAGCGCGTTGTTAAAGCCCTGCCATCCTGTGGGGAGGGGAGCAACGTCGCGCAGCAGCGTTGCAACAAGCAGAATACCGACAACGCCCACCATTGAAAACACGGCGATCTTTTTCGCAAATGCCGACAAGCTTCATGCCGACGAACACTACGCCTGCGCCGAGAATATAGAATATCAGCATGCCGACGATATCGGGCAGACCAAACCAGCTTCTGAATACAGCTGCGGCACCTGTTAAAAAATGCGCTGACGTTTACGATGACAGAAACGCTCAAGCAGTATAAACGCCGTCCAGGTGAAAATCTTTTTTGATCCTGCCGGAGAAAAGCTCGGCGTCAAAGCACTTTACAAACTGTGCGCCGTCGTTGTTAAGGCTAAGCTCGGCGATCAGAAAATGCAGAACAAGCGCAACTGCGTAGCCGATAAGCAGAATAAGCACGGTTTCTCTGAAGCTGTTGTGCGCGGCAAGATATGGAACGGACAGTATGCCCGCACCGACGCCGTGCCCGACGATTATGCTTGCAGCCTCCATGAAAGTAAGCTCGGATTCACCCTTTATCTTTGCCATGTAACCGACCTCCGTCAGTCGTAATTTTTTTCACCATTTTACCACAGCGCGCCGAGCATTACAATAGACAAGCAACGCAGCGTCTCAAATGTTATGTAAACTTGAAAGTGTAAAATGAGCAGCCGTTCGGCTGCTCATTATCTATTGTTCCGGCCAACAATGTAATCGAGACTTACATTGTATAAATCGGCGAGCTTTTTATCGCCAGATCGAGCGGAAGTGGCCTTTCGCCGCGCCTCATATTTTGAATACAGAGACTGGTCGCACATAAGAACCTCGGCGACTGTCTGCTGAGTTAAATCGTGATCCTCGCGGAGGTCACGAATTCGAAGTTTCATCATGTTACTCCCACATTTACGATTTTTCGCATTTTGTTTCAGGAGGTAGCTTCACCACTTTGCGGTCATATGTCACGAGACCATTGACTTCTTCCTCCACATCGCTCAGCTGCGTGTATACAGCGGCGGAAAGCCCCTGCTTATATGCCGGCTTTATCTGTTCGGAATACAGCTTTTCGAGCGCTTTTTTGCAGGTCGGCGGGGCTTTTAGCTTTTTGTAGCCGAAATCGGGCGCTGCCGAAGCTGTGTCCGGCGCAGCGGTAATTGTATCCGCCGAACTCCGTCAGCATGACGGCGCGGCCGAGCTTTATCCGGGCTTGAAAACGTATTTTTTGAAGTAGACGTGCAGGCTCTTGGTCTGACCGATCTTTTGATCGTGCCAGCCTGAGGCGTGGTCGATGGTGCGCGTTGGATCTGCATTAGTGATCTTCTCGGCGATTCGCGCAGCGTCGAACTGTCCCCAGCCCCTCGTTGAACGGTACCCACATTGCAATGCACGGGCAGTTATATAAAAGCTCGATCATTTCATTGAGTTCTGTTTCATATTCCATGCGGCCTTCGAGATCCTCGCGCGCGAAGAGCTTGTGGTTTTGTCGCTGATGTGAACGCCGGTGACGAGCGGGGCTGAGATGACGGCCGGATTATAGCTGCCGCCGCCGTTTATCATGTCCTGCCATACGAGCATGCCGAGCCTGTCGCAGTGATAGTACCAGCGCAGCGGTTCGATTTTTATATGCTTGCGCAGCATGTTAAAGCCCATGTCCTTGGCGGTTTGAATGTCAAAGATGAGCGCCTCATCCGACGGGGCGGTGTACATACCGTCGGACCAGTAGCCCTGATCAAGCAGACCGTTGTGAAAGTAGGGCTTGCCGTTTAAAACAGGCGCTTTTACGCCGTTTTCATCGGCTTCAACGGAGAATTTGCGCATGGCAAAGTAGCTCTCGACGCGATCGGCGCCGCAGATGACGGAGAAATCGTAGAGCTTTGGATTTTCAGGCGACCACGGCTCAAAGCCGGGAACGGGGATGGACGCCGGCAGCGGATACTGCTGTCCGTCAAACAGCGCATAGGCTTTGCTTTCGCCGACAACGTCGGCTCTCACATTTACGCAGGCGTGGTCAAAGTCAGGTGTTATGTGCAGCGAGCGCACGCAGTCCTTGGGTATGCACTCGGCCCAAACCGTCTGCCAGATGCCGCTTTGCGGAGTGTACCATATTCCGCCGCGCTTGAGCTTTTTGCTTGCCGCGGGAATGATAGGATGTGTCACTCACATCACGTACGGAAAGCGAAAGCTCGTTTACGTCTTTGGATAGGACGCCGGTTGCGTCAAATTCAAACGGCAGGTATCCGCCGTTGTGCCGATAAGCGCGCAGACCGTTTATGTACACGGTGCAGCTTTGATCGACCGCACCGAAATGCAGAATAACGCGCCCTTCGCCTACATCGGGCTTTGCCCAGTCGCGCCTGTACCAGAGGTACTCGTCCGGGGGAGAGAGTGCGCCCTACGCCGGACAGCTCGGACTCGGGGGGAGAAGGGGACAAGTATTTTCCCATACCATTTGTCCGGCTGCTTTTCGCCGGCGGCGGTGAAAGCATAGTCCCACAGTCCGTTGAGGTTTATAAACGAGCTGCGCCGCATCTGCGGACGCGGATATTCGCCGAGAACGTTGTTTTTATCGAGCGTTTCGCCCCATCGGGTAAGCATGGCATATCCTCCAAATCTGTGTATTCAATATAATGTATAACATGTATATATAATATACAGCATAAATACGCTTTTGATAAGCCCCATTTTTAACAATTGAAAATGCAGGAGGAATATTGACAAGAAAGCCACAATAAGCAAATATTGCGTTAAAATATGTGCAATTGTTAATCATTTGTCATGATAAAGCGCCGAAAATCACAAAAAAAATTCGACGAAAATCGAGTCATTGATTGTAGACACAAAACATAGTTTATGCTATATTTAAAGTTGCATAAATTAGAGAGGTGATGTAAATGCCCTATAAGTTCCGCGGTGGCGTGCATCCTGATTACATGAAGGCTCCCAATGAGCCTGTCGTGGTCATAACCCCGCCGCCCCAGGTCGTTATCCCGATGGCACAGCACATCGGCGCACCTTTGCCAGCCTATAGTCAAGGTCGGTGATTATGTAACGATGGGTCAAAAGATAGGCGATAATCCTGCGCCTGTTTCCGCCCCCGTGCATTCTCCCGTTTCCGGCAAGGTCATAGCGATCGAGCCCAGACCCCATCCTCTGGGCGATATGATAATGGCGATCGTTATCGAAAACGATTACCAGGACACCCCTGCACGGATCTGGCTCCGCTGACTGAGGAGCAGCTGAAGGATCCGGAAGCGATCCTTACCCGTCTGCGCGAAGCAGGCATAGTCGGTATGGGCGGCGCTATGTTCCCCACCGCATTCAAGATCAGAGGCGGCCTCGGCAAGGTCGATACTCTTATCATCAACGGTGCCGAATGCGAGCCTTACCTCAACGGCGACCATTGGACTATGAAGCTGCATCCTGAAGAGCTTCTCAGGGGCATCGAGCTTTGCACGCATAGCCAGCGGTCTGGACAAGGCGTACTACGGCATCGAGAAGAACAAGATGGATGCCATCGAGCTTCTCAATTCCAAAAAATCCGGCACAGTACGGCGTTGAGATCGTGCCCGAAGAGGTCAAGTACCCCCCCAGGGCGCAGAGAAAATGCAGATCAAGGCCATAACGAATCGCGAAGTCAAGCCCGGCGGACTGCCCGCAGGCGTTGGCTGCAACGTTGTCAGCACTCAGACTGCATACGCTATCTACAAGGCATGCTATCTCGGCATCCCCTGCTACGAGCGTATACTCACCGTCGGCGGTTCGGCCGTCAACAAGCCCCTATAACCTCCAGTGCCGAATCGGCACTCCCTTCCGTTGCATTGTCGAGCAGTGCGGCGCCTTCGTCAAGACCCCGAAGAAGATAGTTCTCGGCGGACCTATGATGGGCCTTATCGCTACCAATATCGACGCTGTCAACATCAAGGGCACGGCAGGCATTCTGTTCTTCACTGAGGAAGAAGACAGAAACGTCGAAAATCCCACCTGCATACGCTGCGGCAAGTGCATCACCGTATGCCCCATGGGACTTGGAGCCCGTTTACATGTACGCGTACTTCAAGAAGGGCGACTTCGAAAATATGAAGAAGTACCACATTCTTGACTGCTTCGAGTGCGGCAGCTGCTCTTACAACTGCCCAGGCAGAATGCCGCTTACACATTCGTTCAAGACCGCTAAGCTCCTGTTTGCTGCAAAGGCAGCCGAAGAAAAGGCAAGCCGGGGCGGAAGCTGCCGCAAAGGAGGCCGAGAAAAAGTGAAAGCAAAAAGAGTATACGTTTGACGCTTCCTATCAGCCTCAGGTAAGAACCAAGACCGACACCTCGCGCATTATGCTCGACGTTATCATCGCCCCTTGTGCCGGCAATGGCATTCGGCGTATATCAGTTCGGCTTTAAGGTTCTGGCGCTTCTGGCAATAAGCGTTGCATCTGCAGTGTTCTTCGAGTGGGGCTACCGCAAGCTTATGAAGAAGCCCGGCTCGATAAACGATCTTTCCGCATGTGTCACCGGCATACTGCTGGTGCTCTGCCTGCCCGTTGACGCTCCCTCTGTGGATGCCCGTCATCGGCACCTTCTTTGCCATCGTCATCGTAAAAGCAGCTCTACGGCGGCATCGGCAAGAACTTTGTTAACCCTGCTCTGGCAGGCCGTGCGTTCCCTGTTCTTCTCCTGGACGGCTACCATGACAAGCTGGGCCGTTCCCAAGGCTCTCGGCGGCGTATCCGTCGCGGCCGATGCAGTGACCACCGCAACTCCGCTCAGTCTGCTCAAAGAGGGCAGCGACATTGCGGCTCAGGGCTATGATTATCTCGACATGTTCCTCGGCTTCATGCCCGGCTGCATCGGCGAGATAAGCGCACTTGCACTGCTCATCGGCGGCGCATACCTGCTCATCCGTAAGGTCATCAACTGGCGCATCCCCGTTGCCTTCATCGGCACCGTTGCCGTTCTGACCTTCATCTTCCCGAGAAACGGCTATGCAAACCTCGACTGGATGCTTTACAACCTCCTGTCCGGCGGTCTGCTCCTCGGCGCCTTCTTCATGGCGACCGATTACTCCTCCAGCCCCGTAACGCTCAACGGTCAGCTCCTGTTCGGCTTCGGCTGCGGCGCTGACTGTTCTTATCCGCTACTTCGGCGGCTTCCCCGAGGGCGTTTCCTTCGCTATCCTCATCATGAACCTGTGCGCATGGGCAATTGATAAGGGCACTCGCGGCCGTCAGTTCTGGCGTGACCAAGGAAGACCTCAAGGCAGCGAAAAAGGCAGCAAAGGAGGCAAAAGCATAATGAATAAGATAGTAAAGCTTACCCTCATTCTGTTTCTCGTCTCCGCGATCATTGCCGGCGTTCTCGGCCTGACCAATATGGTAACCGAAAAAGCCCATCGCAGAGTATAACGAGAGAGAAAGACCGCTGAAGCTTACAGCGCCGTTATGGATTTTTGACAGCTATGACGAGGTCTCCCCTACAGCGGCGACCGCAGCGAGGTTACCAAGGTCTACAAGACCAATAACGGCGACTGGATCGTTGAAGCCGAAGTATCGGCTCTCAGGGCATGATCACCGTCGCAGTCGGCGTAAATGCCGATCTTACCTGCAACGGCATATCGATCATCTCAGCTCCGAGACCAGCGGCCTCGGCTCCAAGGCCAGCAACGCTGAGTTCAAGGACCAGTTCCCCGGACTCACCGCAGATCCGGCCAAGGTCACCAAGGACGGCGGCCAGATCAACGCCATCACCGGTGCAACCATCACATCCCGTGCAGTCTGCACGGCAGTCGGCGCAGCTATCGAAGCTGTCGGCACGCTTGGTTAAGGAGGTCAGACATGAATATTAAAAAACAGTTCAAGGACGGCCTTATTACCAATAACCCCGTTCTGGTTCAGCTTCTTGGTATGTGCTCGACAATGGCCATCACCACGATGTTCTTCAACGGCATCGGTATGGGCATATCCGTACTTATCATCCTCACCTGCTGCAACGTCGTTATCTCCGCAATGCGCAAGATCATCCTGAATGATATCCGTATCGCAGTTTTTTCGTCGTCATCATCGCAGGCTTCGTTACGATAGTTGACCTTCTGCTTCAGGCGTATGTTCCCGCACTGAGCGAGGCTCTGGGCGTGTTCATCCCCCTGATCGTCGTCAACTGCATCATCATCGGCCGTGCAGAAGCATTCGCCGCGAAAAACAGCATCGGCGCTTCCGCGCTCGACGGTATCTTCCAGGGCCTTGGCTACACTATCGTTCTCACCATCATGTGCCATCATTCGTGAGTTCCTCGGTTCCGGCTCCCTTCGGCAAGGGCATCATCAACACCATTAACGGTATCGGCACCGGCAATGGCCTTCAGATCTTCCCGAAGAGTTCGGCGCAAAGCTTCCGACCATGCCTTTCGGCGGCTTCCTACCCTCGGCTGCCTGATCGCACTTATGCAGTATGCTCTGCGTAAGTCCGCCGAAAAAGAAAGAAAAGGAGGAAATAAGTAATGCTTACAAGTATTCTTTCCATCTCTCTGGGGCGCAATCCTCATTAACAACTTCATCTTCTCGCAGTTCCTCGGCTGCTGCCCGTTCCTCGGCTGCTCGAGCAAGGTCGACACCGCTGTCGGCATGGGCCTTGCAGTTACCTTTGTTATGGGCCTTGCATCCGCTATCTGCTGGGTCGTCGATGAGTATGTTCTCATGCCTCTCGGCCTTGCGTTCCTCCAGACTCTGACCTTCATTCTGGTCATTGCCGCACTGGTTCAGTTCGTCGAGATGTTCCTGAAGAAGTCCATTCCCTCCCTGTACTCGGCACTGGGCATTTACCTGCCCCTTATCACCACCAACTGCGCAGTTCTCGGTGTTGTTCTTCTGAACGTTCAGAATAAGTACAATTTCATCGAGTCCACCGTTTACGGTATCACCGGCGGCCTCGGCTTCCTGCTTGCTATCGTTCTGTTTGCCTCCGTGCGCGAGCGCGTTGAGTTTGCAGAGTATCCGAAAAGCTTTTGAAGGTTTCCCGATCTGCCTTGTGACCGCATCTCTGCTCGCTCTGGCCTTCATGGGCTTCAGCGGCATGAAGATCTTTAAGAGGGGACGATGATATGCAATTAGTTATTTACGGTATTATCGTTCTCGGCGTTCTCGGCGCTCTTTTCGGCGCGATCCTCGCGTTTGCATCAAAAAGATATTCTACGTCGAGGTAGACCCCAAGCAGGAACAGGTTCGAGAGTGCCTGGCCGGTGCAAACTGCGGCGGCTGCGGCTTCCCCGGCTGTGACGGCTATGCCGCCGCGGTCGCCAAGGGCGAAGCTCCTGTCAACAAGTGTGTTGCGGCAGGCCCCGAAGCTGCTGCAAAGATCGCAGAGATCATGGGCGTTGCAGCAGGCGACGTGGAGAAGAAGGTCGCTTTCGTTCCCTGCTCGGGCACCGAAGGCCATGCTCCAAACGCTTTAACTACAGCGGCCCGCAGAACTGCCAGGCAGCAATGCTGTTCGGCGGCAAGAGCAACATGGACTGCCGCTTTGCCTGCATCGGCCTCGGCAACTGTGCAAATGCCCGCCAGTTCGGCGCAATGAGCATCGTTGACGGCGTTGCAAAGGTCGATCGCGAAAAGTGTGTCGGCTGCGGCGCGGTGTGTTGACGCCTGCCCGAAGAAGATCGTCAAGCTCGTTCCTACGATCAGCACGTTCTCGTCGCATGCTCCAGCTGCGATAAAGGGCGCTGCCGTTATGAAGGTCTGCGACGAGGGCTGCATCGGCTGCATGAAGTGCCAGCGCGAGTGCCCTGCCGACGCGATCGTTATTAAGGACAGCCTGGCTCGCATCGATGTTTCCAAGTGCGTTCAGTGCGGACATTGCTCCGACATCTGCCCGCGCCACATCATCAAGGTGCAGAACTGATAAAAACAAAAGCTTAAATTACCTGAACGGTTTCCGTTCAGGTAATTTTTAATAAATATCGCTTACCGTGGCAAAATACGAAAAAAGCCATCGGGGTGATGTTATTGAGCGTTAAGCACAAAAAAAATAATTCTTGCCGTTGCAATGCTGTTCGCCGTGAACATTCTTATAATCGCGCTTGCGCAGTCTGCCGATGCGGCGCTTTATAAGCGCGGCTCATCGGCGCAACGGTCACCGCAGATACAAACACGCCTGAAAAGCTGGGGCTACTACAGCGGCAGCGTAGACGGCATCTACGGCAGCGCAACGAGAGCGCCGTCAAATACTTTCAGCGCAAAAAACGGCCTGAGCGTTGACGGTCAGGCAGGCGACAAGACGGGGCAGCTCTGGGAATATATGAGCCGTCATCTGCCGGCTCTGCCGCATCGGGTGACGTGTAGCTCCTTGCGCGGCTTATATCCGCCGAGGCGCGCGGCGAGCCGTATATCGGGCAGGTCGCGGTCGGGGCGGTCGTCCTCAATAGGATCGACCATCCGTCGTTCCCAAACTCGCTGTCGGGCGTCATATATCAACGCGGCGCATTCTCCTGCCTTGACGACGGGCAGTTTGATCAGCCTATAGCCGACAGCGCCTATCGAGCCGCACGCGAGGCCATAGCGGGGTCAGATCCGACCGGCGGCGCGATATACTATTTTAACCCGGCAACGGCGACGAGCAAATGGATATGGTCGCGGCCGCAGATGCTCACCATCGGAAGCCACATATTTTGCGCTTGACTTAAAATAGGGATAATAATAAAATATAAAAAACAGGCGGCGGCTTGCCGCACGTACATAGAAAGGTGAGAGCAATGAACAAATGCCCAAGATGCGGAACATATATCCCTGACGGCGGCAAGGTCTGCCTGTCCTGCGGCTGGAAGCCCGACTCGGACGACGGATTCATGGATAATCCGATACTTAAATATATGCAGGAAGCCTTCGACAAGGCAAGCCCCGAAATGACCGAGGATGACAAAATACCCGATGAGTTCAAGGAGCGCGACCTTGCAGCCGTCGGCTACATCGGCCCGGTGTTTCTTTATTCGCTTATAAAGAACAGCTCGTCGGAGCTTGTGAGATACCATGCTAAGCAGTCGGCTATGCTGCTTGTCATGCACATGCTAAACGGCGTTATCGGCGTTGTGCCGTACCTCGGAAAGCCCGTGAAAAAGCTCAACACGATGCTGCTTGTTATCCTCGCGTTCCTCGGCGCGCGAAATGCGTATTTCGGAAGAAAAGATCCGGTTCCTTTTGTCGGCCAGATAATCTCATCAATTATGGAGGCGCTCTGACATGAAATTTGTTACATATAAATATAATGGCGCAGAATGCGTCGGCGTCCTGACCGAGGACGAAACTGCCGTGATACCGGCATCAGAGCTTGGTCTCAAGGCAGGCAGCATGCTTGAGCTTATCGAAGAGCTTGACGGAAGCTATCCTGCAACGCCGACGCAGGCAAAATCAATAGCGCTTTCCGATGTCAAGCTTGAAGCGCCGATCCCGGAGCCGCGTCAGGACGTGATCTGTCTCGGCCTTAACTACCGCGATCACGTCGAGGAGGCCACACGCGCCGATGCTGTTTTTTGACGTTCAACGCGGCGACGCCGTGTATTTTTCAAAGCGACTTCAGCGCGCGGTCGCGCCCGGAGATAAGATCGACGGACATTTTGACATTGTGACAGCCTGGACTACGAAGTCGAGCTTGGCGTTGTCATCGGCAGGGACGCAAAGAACGTCAAAGCTGCCGACGCAGGCAAGTATATCTTTGGCTACACTATCGTAAATGATGTATCGGCGCGCAATCTCCAGACACGCCATAAGCAGTGGTATTTCGGCAAGAGTCTTGACGATTTTACGCCTATGGGGCCATGCATACTCTCTGCCGACGAAGTAGGCGCAATGCCCGAACTCGATATTCGCCTGCTATGTCAACGGCGAAAAACGTCAAGACAGCAACACGCGCATGATGATATTCGATATACCGTATATAATTGAAGAGCTGTCGACCGGAATGACGCTAAAGGCCGGAACGGTCATTGCAACAGGCACCCGAGCGGTGTCGCTCTCGGTATGGCGCCTGAGGTGCAGAAATATCTCAAATCGGGAGACGTAGTCCGCTGCGAGATCGACCGCATCGGCGTTTTGGAGAACACAATAGCATAATGAACTAAATCGGCCGGGGTAAAGCTCCGGTCGTGAATTTACGGAAGCATATTTTGTGGTCTTCGAGAGTAAAAAAACACAAGATTTTGCATCTAGCTTATGCTAAATAAGCACCGGAAAAGGGTTCAAGTTTTCCGAGAGGAAAGCTTAAATTAATTTCTTTGAGAGCTAAGAAAAGCGATCATAATTTAGATTATATCTGCGTGAGCAGTTATGATACAATTTATAGAGAGTTTGATCCTGGCTCAGGATGAACGCTGGCGGCGTGCCTAACACATGCAAGTCGAACGAAGCACTGAGAGTTTGAGATTTCGGTCAAGAACTTTCTTTGACTTAGTGGCGGACGGGTGAGTAATGCGTGAGCAACCTGCCTTTCAGAGGGGGGACAACAGTTGGAAACGACTGCTAATACCGCATGATATATTCGGAT
>VOFC01003038.1_pt1 | contig 18361 bp, 39 predicted proteins | sample 5384161 | NCBI WGS metagenome assembly VOFC01 (sample SAMN12384722, study PRJNA508395) | human gut metagenome | isolation source: healthy gut B | host: Homo sapiens
CTTGTGGTAATGCGTAAAATTCTCCTGGGTTTAGTCTACTTGGTACTAAGTAGTCTCTTGCTCCCTCTGGTGAAAGAATTTGCTAATATTGGTGTTTGAATTTCTGCAAATCCAGTTCATCCATTTTATCTCTTAATGTTTTCAAAATTTTAGAACGTAACAAAATATTATTATGTAATTTTTCATTACGTAAGTCTAAGAATCTATATTCAAATCTTAAATCTTCTCTTACTTCTTGCTGAGTATTAATTTCAAAAGGCAGAATATTTTTACATTTTCCTAGTATTTCTATTTTCTCAGCTACTACCTCTATTTCTCCTGTTGGAATTTTTTGTATTTTTACTACTTCTTTCTACAACTTTTCCTGATATGTGGATACAACTCTCTGTTGTTAAAGTTCTTTAGCTTGTTTTTGTAATTTTTTCATCATTTATTACTATTTGTGTAATTCCATATTGATCTCTTAAATCAACAAATGTCATACCACCTAAATCTCTTATTTTTTTGTATCCATCCAGCTAGTTCTACTTTTTCATTTATATTTGATTTATTTAATTCTCCACATGTTTTTGTTCTATACATTGTTTTCCCTCCAAAATTTTCATTTGCTATTTTTATATTTTTTCAACAAAAATTTTTTTTGATTTTACAATTATTCGTTGAACTTTTTATTTATTTTTTGTTAAAATTTACTTATTTTTTTAAAACAATATTTAAAAAACAAAAAAGGAATTTTTAATTTATGAAAAAAGAAGTTTTTTGATTTTTATGATAGAACAAGTTTAAAAATCTTATAATTTAGATAAAACTATGCAATACCAACTAAATATTTTAGGAAGTTTGACGTTTTTACTAGAAAACACTCTGAACATGTTGCAAGTATTGTTTGTAGAATATGTCAAATTTACATTGTTCAAAAAGGATTTTACTGAATATTGTACTATTTGTGCATACTTACATGATATTGGAAAACAATTTATACCTGCTAGTATTCTACAAAAACAATCAGCTTTGACTGATGAAGAATTTGAAATAATGAAAACTCATACAACAATAGGATATAAAATATGTATGGATGATTTAAAATTAAGACCATATGCAGCTGGTCCATTTATCATCATGAATCCTTAAATGGCTCTGGGTATCCTAATGGACTTAACTAAAGAAGATATTCCTTATGAGGCACAAATAATTAGAGTTGCAGACGAATATGATGCAATAGTTAGTAAGCGCCAATATAAACTCATATTGAAATTACAGATACTTTAAAAAATTCTTGTAAATAATCAAAACCATTCCAAAAAAATAATTCTAAAAAGGTGAAAATACCAGACTTTGGAAAAGATAATCCACTAATTGTTAAAAGCCTTTATTTAAGGTTGTTATAGATGATACTGAATATGAAATTTCTTGTATTATGGATTCTTTTAAAGAATGAAATTAAAAGACTTGAGCAAATTGAAAAGTTTGATAAAAAGCGTCTTTCTTCAAATAGTATGCTAAAAGAAAAAATTTAAAAATGAAAACCAATAAAAAGAAAAAAATTATTATTTAGAAGGTTTAAAATTCATATAAATTTGTTTAAACCAAAGATGAAATATCGATAAATTTTGAAACAATTAAAACTGAAAAAAAATAAAAATTTATGAAGGGCCAATAAAAAAAAAACAAATGAACCATTTATATAATGAAATAAAAGAAAAAAAAAATTGGTTAAAACTATAAATTGGTTCAAAAAAAAGTGCTCCCTTAATCCTCTAAATTTTATTCTTCTAACCCAAAACTTACACCTAATGCATTATTTATTTTATTTATAATTTTTTCATCTTCTATATGCCCAATTTTTCTTTTTAATCTACTTTTATCTATTGTTCTAATTTGTTCTGCTAAAATAACAGAATCGTTTTTTTAACCCACAGGTTTTCTGAATTTATTTCTATATGTGTGGGAAGCTTTGACTTGCCTGTTTGCGATGTTATTGCTGCCGCAATTACTGTTGGACTATATTTATTACCTAAATCATTTTGAATAATTATAACAGGTCGTATTCCGCCTTGTTCTGAACCTACAACTGGACTTAAATCTGCATAAAACATATCTCCTCTTTTTTATTGTCATTATCTTCACTCCTAAGTTCTTATATTGTCAAGTATTATTCTATATATTTTAATTTATTAGCTCGAAGTAAAATATACATTATTTATTTGTATTTAGTTTTACTTCATTATATAATATGTAAAGTGTCGTTTTTTCGTTCTCTGATTTGCACTCCATTTTCTTAGGATTACCTTTTTTTTATCTATAGTTAAAATTCTATTTTTTATATAAGGATTAGCATCTGTTTTTATAAAACTTAAAATTACCTCATCCTCATTTTCATTTTGTTGCTTATTTTTCATTTTTTTATATTCTTTAACAAAACTACTTAAATCAATACAATTATCAGTAATATATTTATAATTTTCTATAATATTCTTTAAACTTAACCTACTATTTTCTAATATTAATTTATCATTTTCCTGTATTATTTTTAACTCCACTTATATTTTCTGGTTCTAAAATTTCTTGTACACTCTTTTCATTATCTCCATTTTTTTCATATGACTGGACTATTTCATATTTATTCTCATTTTTATTGCTATAAACTAACATTTCTATTTTGCAGTATATGAGCTAAGATTCATTAAATTTTCAATAATTTCTTGACTACTACTATTATTACCTATTTTACTATTTTTAATCGTTTTTTTATAAATATTTGTATAATACAAAAAATCAAAACAGCTAAGATTATTATCACTATTATAATTTTTTCTTTCTATTTATGTTTTTCTTCAAATTCACCACTCCTTTTTCTTAATTTTATTCTCATCAAAAATTTTTATGTTTATATTTGTTTTTAAAAAAAACAGTTCTTACGAACTGTTTTTTTATAAATTACAAAAAAATATAATTTTATTTCTTTTTAATAATTCTTCTAAATTATCGATCTTATTTATTTTATCTCTAAAATCACTAGAATCTTTTAGCCCTTTTTGTATACCATGCAATTGGTTTTACGTAGTTCCCTAATTGCTATAAGTTCTGGTTTATTTTGTAACTCTAAATTTACATGATGCATTAAAACATCAAATCTTTCTTTATTAGTTATTTGTGGCAATTTTTCACCTGTCTGTAAAAAATATTCTATCTTTTTAAATATCCATGGATTTCCGAAAGTTCCTCTACCAATCATAATACCATCAACACCTGTTTTTTCAAACATATTTAAAGCTGATTCTTCATCCACAATATCTCCATTACCCATAACAGGAATTTCTACTGCTTCTTTTACTTTTTTATTACATCCAAGTCTGCCATTCCAGAATAAAATCAGTTCTAGTCCTTCCATGTACAGTTATAGCTGAAATTCCTTTTTTTCTGCCATTTTAGCAAAATCCACAGCAACTATGTTATTATGATCCCATCCAATACGAATTTTTAATGTTACTGGTTTAGTAGTATTTTTACAACAGCCTCTATTATTTTTCTGCCTTATTAATATCTAATAATAATTTACTCCCATCACCGTTTTTCACTACTTTTTGGAGCTGGACATCCCATATTTATATCAATAATATCTGCTTTATCTTCCAAATATCTAGCTGTATATGCCATTGACTCCTCATCACTGCCAAATATTTGATAACTTATTGGCCTTTTTTCACCTTCGGTATTCATCAGCATCTTTTTGTTTTTGTATCATCATGAAAAACAGCTCTACTACTTATCATTTCTGTATAAACTAATCCTGCTCCCATTTCTTTACATACTTTTCTAAATGACTTATCAGTTACTCCTGCCATTGGTGCTAAAAAATATATTATTTTCAATTTCTTGATTTCCAATTTTTATTTTTTTTATAATACATGTTTCCCCCATAAATATTTTATGCCCAAAAATGTATAAATACAAATTGGACATTTTAATTATTGCACAAATATTGTTTTTTGCCTTTTTACCACTAATATTTAATAATATTCCTACCATTATATAATTTTGTAATTATTGAACTTCCACCATAACTTATAAATGGCAAGGCACACCTGTTATTGGTAAAAGCCCCATAACCATTCCTATATTCTCTATCATATGAAATATAAAAATACCAGAAAATTCCTGCTGCAATAAGAGTTCCTGTAGAGTCTTTTGCTGTTTTTGCAATATACAAAATTTTAGTTATAAATACAACATATAAAAATTATAATTGCACCTGCTACTATAAATCCCATTTCTTCACCTATTACTGAAAAATAAAATCCGTTGTTTTGGGATATAAAAATCCTAATTGTTTGATTTCCTTTTAATAATCCCATTCCAGTTAACCCACCTGCTCCAATAGCTAATTTTGACTGAATAATATTATAACCGGCACCTCTTGGATCAGACTCAGGATGTAAAAATATATCTATTCTTTTTTTTGCATGTTCTGGCAATATCGATATATTTTTTTATTACTTCAATAATTTCTTTCCTCATTAAATCCAAAAAATCAGCTGAAACATTTGCCCTATCTTGCATTAAAACTAAATGTAATCTTTCTTTGGCTTTATCTTTCGAACTTGAGTTTTCCTTTTCCTTCAAAGTTGAATCTTCTATTCGCTTAGTCTTTTTAAAAAATTTCATGATGTTATCAAACATTTTTCACTACCTCCACTTTTTATGTTTTATTTCTTAAAAAGCCTTTTTAGTGTTGCCAAAAAACCTTTTTCTCTACCAGGAATTGTAACTTCTATGTCCTCTCCTAATACTCTTTTTGCAATTTCCAAATACGCTTTTCCTGATGGTGCCTTTTTATTTTGTATTACTGGTTCTCCTTTGTTTGTCTGTGTTATTATGTATTCATCATCTGGTACTACACCAATTAAATCTATAGATAGCAAGTCCACAATATCATCAACATCCATCATTTCGCCACGTCTTACCATATTAGGTTTAATTTTATTAATTACTAATTCTGGATTTTTAATTTCAGAAGATTCCAAAAGACCTATAATTCTATCTGCATCTCTTATAGAAGAAATTTCCGCCGTAGTTACAACAATTGCTCTATTTGCTCCTGCAATTGCATTTTTAAATCCCTGTTCTATTCCTGCTGGGCAATCTATAAGGATATAGTCAAATTCTTCTTTTAATTTATTTGTAAGTTCTATCATTTGTTCTTCATTAACCGCTGATTTATCTCTTGTTTGTGCAGCTGGTAATAGGTATAATTCTTTAAATCTTTTGTCTTTAATTAATGCTTGTCTTATTTTGCATTTTCCTTCAACAACATCTACTATGTCATAAACAATTCTGTTTTCAAGCCCCATAACAACGTCTAGATTACGAAGACCAATGTCTGTATCTATTAGTGCTACTTATCCAATTATATGGTATTGCATCTTTTTGATTTATAGGCTTTTAGGTGAATCACTAAATATCTCTGTATATGAACTTCTTGCCAATTCATTCATTTCTTTTTTCTGTTATACCAGATTTATTACTTCCTTCTATCCCCTGCTTCATACCTTGCAATCCAAAATCCTCCATATTCATACACACTTTTTTTAGCATACCTTTATAAAGCAAATTATATTCATCATATGTTAATCCACAACCATTTTTCAAAGCTTTTTGTTCATCTGTTAAATTAGCAGTACTAGCACTTATTATTGTATTTCCATCTTTGGCATACCATTCATCTGTCCAATCAAAACTTTGAGTATCTGAACCTTTTCTGTATACACCAACATAAGCTATCATTTTGTTTTTTATGTCTGTATAATTTTGTTCTGTCAATTCTTTGGTTGTATCAATTGTTAACCCTGAAAAAACTGTATCTTTAGGAACTTCTATCCATACCCATTCATTATAATTTTCATCTTCGATTGTAATCCCTTTAGTAGCATCATCCTCAATAACTATAACATTATCTGGGGTAGCTTCTGCTGGATTTGTTTTACTAGTATTAACATTTTTATATTTTACACTCAAATCTATATCTGGAACATCTGCCGGAACATCATAGCTAGTATAATAAACTTTACTTTGCCCATCCTCTGTAACACTTACTCCATCAACATAAAAAGATATTATGTGTTAAATTATTTATTATATATAAATCTTTATAATTATTAGCATTTTCGGTATTTGTACCTTTTACATTTTCATAATCTTGTCCATAATTTAAACTTATACCCTTCATTGCCTGCAAATTAAGTACATAAAATTTACTATCTGCAGATTTTTCTTTATTATTTAGAATTTCTTGCAATCCACTAATATTAGTATATTCTATACTTGCAGGTATTTCCCCATATTTATTATAAAAATCAGACACCTTTTGATTTAAATTTGCAATATCACTTTTAACTGTGATAGCCTTCTTATTTCTGCTGAATTTTTAGTATTAACAGTAATTGTAAAAGTCAATATTGATAACGCTATAACTGTAATTACTAATACAATTAAAGTAACACCTTTTTTCCTGTTTGACTTTTGACTTCATCTTTTGAACTCTCCTTACATATTTATTCATTTATAGTTTACTATTTTTCATACTTTTTTCAATACCTTTTGATAATATTTTATATATGATTTTTCTATTTTTTATACTTTTTATTCTCCTTTAAAACCAAAAATATATATAAAAAAAAAATAAAAAAATAGCTATATTTCTATTATAAAAAAATGCAACAATTCCCAAAATTGTAACAAAAAATAACATAAGAATTGAAACTATATTCATTACACTTTCAGCCTTTTGTTTTCCACAAAATAACCTTATAATACCATATAAAATCCTCCCACCATCCAAAGGAAATATAGGCAAAAGATTAACTATCACCAACAAAAAATTAGCATATACCAAATTAATTTTTTGTATTATATCTATATCCAATTTTGATACAATATATATTAAAATAAAATTAGTTAATGGCCCAGCAAATGCAACAATAATTTTTTTATTTCATAAACATTTGACTCTCCAATTTTCTTATTAAAATCTCTCATATTCAATTTAAATACAATTCTAACTCCAATAGGGATAACTTCCACTTTTTTCAGGTTTTAATTTTAAAAGAAGACCTGCAAGCAAATGTCCAAATTCATGTAATACAGCACATATCATCATAATAGAATATAACTCTATTTGGTTAGTTAATAAAAACAAAAATATTATTAAAAAAATTTTTAAATCTAATTTTAACCTCATATTCCTCTCTTTTCCAAATTTAAATTTCTAAAATTTTTTTGAGGATCAACAATTCTTTCTTGATATCTAACCTCAAAATGTAAATGTGGTCCTGTAGAATTTCCAGTGGAACCAACTTCTGCAATCTCTTGTCCTTGTTTAACATGTTCACCTTGTTTAACATATAATTGATTACAATGTGCATATATATATAATAGCTACTTCCCCTATCTGAACCTTTAAATGTTTTCCATAATCTCCCTTCTGAAGCCAAACACAATTTCTCCATCTGTAGCAGAGACATAATTTTTGTACCAAAACTCGCAGCAATATCTGTACCTGTATGATTCTTAGGTACTGCACCTGTTGCGGTTTCTCTATAACCAAATTTTGAACTTATAATACCCTCTAATGGTTTTATAAAAGTTGTTGTGTTTTTTACATTATTTATATCTTGTTCTTCTTGAGATAATTCAACACTTTTATTTAAATTTTGTTCTTCTTCTGCACCACCTATAGCGCTATCTGTAGCAGATTCTTCAACACTTTTATTCTCTTCCACGTTTTCAGTATTTTGCTCTTTGTACATTATTTTTCTTTCTGTATTCTTTACAAAAATACCATTATTTTGATTAAAATAACTTATATTATTTTTTATATTCTCAAACATTTTTTCAAAATTAGTATCATAGGATAATACTTCTTTTGCTTTATTAATAAAATCTTGCGAAAAAACAAATTGATTATTTTGTATTATATAGAAAGCTGCATATATAATTAACAAATCAAAATTTGAACAACCATTTTTTAATAATTTTACATCTTTTTTTGATTCATCAACCTGTTCTCTTTTAACATATTTTTGTTCGTTATTTACTCCTTTTCGCCTATAATATATCTCTTCTGCTTTTCTTATTTTTTCTTCAACAGACATAGTTTTTCCACTAAAAAACACCCCTGATTAATATACATTTCCTTTTAAAATGTATTCAACCCTAGGTGTTTTTATGATAGCTTGTTTTATTTTATAAATATAATTATCATCTCTATAACAGAAATTATACTTGCTATTATTAAAATTTTTTTTTTTTTGCATATTTTCTTTGTATCTTTTTATTAATTTATCCTTCTTTTTACTATTCTCAACCTTTTCACAATATTCATTTATAATCATTTCCGCTTCTTTTATAATATGATCATTCTTTTTTTCTGCATTATTCTGCATTTGGCATTCTTTTTATTTTTATGCCTTTTTTTAAAACAATAATTGCTTCTTCAATTATATTTGACGGAACACTTTTTAATATTACTGTATTCTTCAAGTTACTTGTCTCCATAACTTTTTCCTCCTTTGAAAACAATATATTATTTTTATTATTTCCATTATTTTCAAAGTTATACAATTATTTTCAGCTTTAAATATTTTCTATGCACTCTTTAATTCAAGTCTTAATTTATCAGCAATCATTGCAATGAACTCGCTGTTTGTTGGCTTTCCTTTAGCAGCCGAAATTGTATAGCCAAAAAATACTCTCTATTGCTTCTTGTTGTCCTCTACCCCAAGCAACTTCAATTGCGTGGCGGATTGCACGTTCTACACGACTTGGAGTTGTGTTAAATTTATCTGCGATTTTTTTGTTAGTTTTCCATATACCAATAAATACCTTGTTTTGGTATATATTTATTGGGTCATTTGTTGGTTTTGTATTAAATTATTTATTGGTATTTTAATATGTGATTTTCCCATTGTCAATTTTATGAACTATATTTTTTAAAATTTTCATTTGACAAAAAAAAAAAAAGGTGTTATTATATAGTTACATTAGACAATGTACCTTAGTTCGGGTTGTGTATATTGTTTGCTTGTATGTGTATCGTAACTGCACATACTTTTTTATGCTCATAAAAAAAAGCGAGGAAACCCTGTAACAAATTTCCACACTCGACTATGTATGACAACAATTATTTTGTTTTACTATAATATTCTACACCTGAATAACTGCCATCTTTGTTCAATCTCCTATTCGCTATATATCCATCTTTTCTAAATCCTGCTTTCAACATTACTTTAGATGATTGCACATTTAACTCATTACAAGAACATTCAACTAAATAATATCCTGAATTTAAAAGATAATTAGATACTGCTTTTAATGCTTCTGAAGCATATCCATTCCCCAATAATCATACATAATTACATATCCAACATTACAATAATTATGTTTCTTCTCTATGCCATTTACTGATATATTTCCAATTGCTATATGACTTCCTTTTAAAGTTATAACCCACTTTTCATATTTAGAAGTGTCAGCTTCGAAATCCATTTTTTATACATTCCAATTCCCTTCTTTTTGAAAGCCTTGAAATTTAATATATTTAGCTAATCGCTCATCTGTAAGAATAGTATATTGCATCTCAATATCATTTTCTTCATATCTTCTTAAAATTAATCTGTCTGTTTCTATTTTTGGACTCAACATATTTCCATCTCCACCATACTATTAATTATAATATACAATTTAAATATTAATCTAACTTCTTGTATAGGATAATATTTTACATTTTTATTAAATCTTAAAAGCTATTATTTTATAAATAACAATATCATATTTTTTAATATAATCAATGAAAAATTTTATTTAATAAAAAAATAACCTCCCATTTACCCAATTTTTAATTTAATAAAAATCCAATAAACGAAAGGTCATTTATATCCTTAACCATACCCCAATAAATAAAAAGTTAGTTGTCTTTTTTCCCAAAACAGTTTGTAGGTTTTTTACCTGTTTCCACCTCGTTTCAATGCCATAAACTCACGAATTTGTCGGTATAATGTAAATATTTTACTATTTACTTAATAATTGGTGCTCTAAGATTGCACACAATTTTTACGCACTCTTTAATTCAAGTCTTAATTTATCAGCAATCATCGCAATAAACTCGCTGTTAGTTGGCTTTCCTTTAGCAGCCGAAATTGTATAGCCAAAAATACTCTCTCTACTGCTTCTTGTTGTCCTCTACCCCAAGCAACTTCAATTGCGTGGCGGATTGCACGTTCTACACGACTTGGTGTTGTAGCATATTTACTTGCTATTTCTGGATACAAACTTTTTGTAATCTGATTAATAACATCAATATCATTTACCACCATAATAATAGCCTCTCGTAAATACTGATATCCCTTTATATGTGCAGGAACTCCAACTTCATGAATAATATTTGTCACCAATGCCTCCAAATTTTTCTTTTTCCTTTTCTTTTATCTTCTGGTATTGCAATATATTGTTGCTTCATTTCCCTAGAAATAAAACTATTACCATTATTTGTCGGAACATAATTTTAATTTGTCTTATTCTGTTGATTAATATCTCTATATCGAAAGGTTTTACAACATAATATTCTGCACCTAAAGAAATTGCTTTTTGCGTAATCTTGTCTTGTCCAACCGCAGAAAGCATTATACACGTTGGCCTCTTTCTTAAATTTAAATTTCCAACCTTTTCTAAAACTCCAATTCCATCTAAATGTGGCATAATAATATCAATCAATGCTATATCTGGTATTGTATTTGCAATCATATCAACTGCTTCTACCCCATCTTTAGCTATTCCTATAACCTCCATATCTTCTTGCTTTTTCCAAATATCCAGCAAGAGTTTTGCTAAAATCTTGATTGTCATCTGCAATTAAAAGTGTTATTTTATCTTTCATGCTCACCCTCCATTTTCTGCAAGTTTTTACTATATACTCTTTAGTAAATAAATATATTGTAAATTTTTACAGTTGCATTATATATTCTATTTATATAAAGTGCAAGCATATTGGAAATTTTTTTCCATTTATTTTTATAAAAACATTATTTTATTATACATTTTTTTTCAATAATTTTTTTATTTATTTGATCTAATTCTTTTTCAAAATTACATTTTTTGTTTGTAAAATCATTTATTAATTTTTCTTTTTACGTCATTTTCTAATTCAATTTTACAAATAATATCTTGGCCATATTCGAACTTTCTATTTTTTATATTATTTTTTGGCAATAATATCTTAAATTTTTCTAAATACTCGCTATATTCAATTTTTGCCTGCATTTGCACTCCATAAACCATTTCAACTCTCTCTGAATTTTCTATAGCTCTAGTTGTAGCTTCTGAATATGCTCTAACTAATCCTCCTGTTCCTAGCAAAATCCCCAAAATACCTTGTTACAATAACTAATACATTACACAAATTGTTTTTTCTGCAATATGTTTAACATAGGCCCACCAGCTGTTCCAGATGGTTCACCATCATCACTTGATTTTTCTATAATCATATCATCCTCAATAACACGATATGCAACACAATTATGTCTAGCATCATGATAATTTTTTTTTAATTTTACTTATAACATCTTCTGCTTCCTGTTTATTTCCAACTTTAACTAAATTAGCAATAAAATTTTGACTTTTTTTCTGTAATTTCTTCTGATACATTTTCTTTTATCGTAATAAAACTCTCCATCTATCCTCCACTAAAATTTAATTTTTTCCCTGCAACATAACCAGTAGAATATGCAATCTGCAAATTAAATCCTCCTGTATAACTATCTACATCAATTATTTTCTCCAGCAAAATATAACCCTTTTAACTTTTTAGATTCCATTGTTTTGGATTTATCTCTTTTATTTTTATACCTCCACTTGTTACAATTGCTTCTTCTATAGGTCTAAATCTTTTATTTCTAAAAAAAAACCTTTCAATAACTTCTATTAATTTCATTCTTTCCTGTTTTGTTATTGTATTAACCTGTTTTTTGGATCAATTTTACTCATTTTATAATGATTCAATCATTTTTGTGGCAACAATTTATTTAAACTATTTTTAAACTTTATTTTTCTCCTGTTCAAAAATCCCTTAATATTCTATCATTCAATTTTTCTGCTGACAATGCTGGCTTTAAATCTATTTTTAGAATTATCTTTTTTCTTTAAACAATTTATCAATATTTTTATATCTTACCAAATGTGCTGAACTACTTAATATTAGTAGGTCCTGACACACCAAAATGTAAATAACATTTCTCCAAAATCTTCATATATATTGTTTTTTTTTTGATACATCTACTAATTGTATTTTTACATTTCTTAATGATAAACCTTGTAATTTTTTTGCATAGTTATCTTTATTATATGTTTCTAATGGAACCAATGATGGTTTTATTTTTGTTATTGTATGTCCTAAATTTTTGCCATTACATATCCATCTCCTGTTGAACCTGTTAATGGATAACTTTTTTCCACCTGTTGCTAAATTAACTTTATCTGCATTTATAATTTTTTTATCTGTTTTTTACACCAATTTTTACAATATTGTTTCTGTTTTTTAATCAATATCTGTTTTTACTTTCATTTAGTTTAATATTTTTAACATTTAAACTTTTTAATCTTTTTTTAAAACATTTTAAAACATCTATAGATTTATCTGTTATTGGAAATATTCTATTTCCTCTTTCTTCTTTTTACTTCTAATCCTTCTTTTTTAAAATAGTTTTATTATATCTTGATTTGTAAATTTTGAAAGCACTGTATAAGAACATTCCATTTCCAGGAATATTTTTTATAAATTCATCCATGTCTAAAGAAGATGTTATATTACACCTCCCTTTTCCTGTTATTAAAAAGTTTTTTACCTAACATGATTGCATTTTTTTTATTATTGTTACATCATTTCCGTTTTCAGCTGATGATATTGCAGACATCATCCCAGCAGGTCCTCCACCAATTACTATAACTGTTTTCATTTTTCATTCCTTTTAACTTTTATTTTTGCATTTCTTCTATTGCTTTTAATATTCCATATTTACCGTATTCATATGTTAATCCACCTTGCATATATGCAATATATGGTTTTCTTATTGGTCCATCGCAACTTAGTTCGATCGTTGAACCTTCTGTAAATGTTCCTGCTGCCATTATTACTTTATCTTATATCCTCCCATATCTCCTGGTTCTGGAATAACACACTATCTATAGGTGAACCTTTTTTTGTATTCCTTGACAAATTTTACTAAGTTTTTTCTGATCCTAGTTTTTATTGTTTGAACTATATCTGCTCTTTTTTTCATTGTATTTTGGTTCTACATCATAACCTAATTTTTCTAATATTTACTTGCAAATATTGCTGTTTTACACTGTTTGCAACAACTTGTGGTGCAAAAAATAATCCTTTTTTAATAAATTCATATTTTTGATTTAATGATGGTCCTATTTCTTTTTCCTATTCCTGGTGCTGTTAATCTTTCTGCACATAATTTATTAAGTCTTTTTTTTTTACCAACTATATATGCTCCTGATGTTGCAATACCTGCTCTAAGTTTTTTTCATTAATGAACCTACTGCTATATCTGCTCCTGATTTCTATTGGTTCTTTTTTTCTTCTACAAATTCTCCATAACAGTTATCTACCATTATTATTACTTGTTTAATTTTCCTTATTAATTGCTTTAATACTTTTTTCTATTTTCTCTATTTTAAACTTTTTCTTGTTGAATATCCTCTTGATTTTGAATTTCTATTAATTTTACGTCTTGTTTTTTAGTCTTTCCTGTATTTTTTATCATCAAAATCATTTTCTATTAGCTCTATTTGCTCATATTTTATTCCATATGCTTTTAATGAGCTTGACTTGATGTTTCTCCAACATCCTATTACTGTTTGTAATGTATCATATGGAGCTCCTGTTATGCTTATCATTGTATCGTTTGGTCGTAATAATGCTGATAATGTTATTGCTAGAGCATGTGTTCCTGATATAAATTGTGCTCTTACTAGTGCATCTTCTGCTTTTGAAAAATTTTTGCATATATTTCTTCTATTTTATTTCTTCCTGGTTCATCTATTCCATATCCTGTTGATGAGTTTAAATGCATTTCTTTGCAAATTACATTCTTGAAATGCTTTTGATAACTTTCATACTATTTTTTTCACATATTTCATCTATTTTCAAATTCTTTTTTTATTTCTTTTTCTACTTCTTTTGATAATTTTTCTAATTTATTCATTTTTTTTTACCATTCACTTTTCCACTTTTATATTATATTTTATATATTTTTTCAAAAAAACACAAACATTTAGATTTAATTATTTGATTTTTAAAAATATTAAATTTAAGTAATTAATTTGTTTATTTATGTTAATTGTTTATCTATATATAATACTTTATGGGAAAATATTTACTTTTAAGGAGAACTTCTTTATGGAAATATCAGGAACTTTTAAATATTAGGTTCCATTTTTAGAACTTGAATCAATTTGTTATTTACTTAACAGAATGATGATTTCTGGCGAAGGGAACCACGCAGAACTATAAACTCGGAAAATCCGGAACACTAAATTTATTACATAAATGTCTAGATGTAATGAAAATATCCATCTGCTTTTTTCTTCATTAAACAGATTTAAATTGAAACTTTCAATAGATTGAGAAATTTAGAAAATTTATTTTTATGGGAAATTTTTAAAAATCCATAATTATTTTTTGTTTTCGATAATTCTGGTAAATTCATCACAGTATACATTGTAATACTTATAACGATTTACCTGATAATATCTGTAAATTCAAGAAATTTTTGGAGTTAGATTCAACTCTTCAACTCCACTAATTTATTGTAAAAGTTCGAATTAAGAAAACCATTTAACGAACTTTTAAATTTTCTACTATTATAAACAGTATGTTTCAAAAGCTAGTGCATTTCATTCATAAGTGTCAGATATTGGGACAACAATTTTCCATTTCATTTATGTATAGTGACTTAAATCAAGACCTTCATCAAATTCAAATTGTTTAGAAGGATCTGTTCTAAAAAGATGCATTGATTTTTCAAAATTTAATTTGCCTGTTCAAGAGATACCAAAAACCACTCAATTTCATCTTTTTGCGTGATTAAAAAGACATAAAACGATTACATGGAAAATTGATTCACAGTTTAAATTACTGGATTCAATGCTCCAAAATTAAAAAAAAATATTTGATGAACTGAACAAAAAACAGTTTGCTCTGTTGATTAAACAAATAACCGCTGATTTTTCAGCGGTTATGTATTTTGTTGAGCATATGGCAATATAGCAATATGTCTTGCTCTTTTTAACAGCTGTTGTTAATATCTCTTTGGTGTTTGCTACATGCACCTGTTGTTCTTCTTGGTAATATCTTTCCTTTATCATTAACAAATTTTTTTAATTGGTCTGCAGTTTTTTGTAATCTAATTAAAAATTTTTATCACTACATAAAACACAAACTTTTTTCTTTGTTTTTCTGAATTTTTGGATTATAATCATCATCATAATTTTTATTATTTCTTTTATTTTGTTTTTTGTCTGCCATTTTTTTTTCCCCCTTCCCTTTTTACTAGAATGGTAAATCATCATCTGAAGATGTTTTCAAAATCTGAACCCATATTTCCTGGCAGTTGTTCCAAATGTATTTTCAAAAGATCCACTTTCTGCAACTCCATCTCTTCTACTATCTGCAAAATATGCTTCTTCTGCAACTACCTCTGTTATATAATGTTTAACACCTTGGTCATCATCCCAAGTTCTTGTTTGAATTCTTCCAATTACACCAACTTGTTGACCTTTCTTAAAGTATTTACTACAAAATTCTCGCCTGTTTTGTTCCAAGCAACAATATTTATAAAATCTGCTTGTCTTTCTTCTCCTTGTTTTACAAATCTTCTATTTACTGCTAAACTGAAAAGAAGCAATACTAAAGTGTATTATTTGTTTGTGTATATCTAACTTCTGGATCTCTTGTTAATCTTCCCATTAAAATTACTTTATTCATTTTATATCGTTCCTTCCTTAAAATTACAGGTTTATATTTTTTTTCTTCTTTTATTACTATAAATTTCATAATATCATCTGTAATTCTGTAATTTCTTTCAAGTTCAGATATTATTTCTGGTTTTGCTTCAAAATTTGAATACATATAAAAACCTTCTTGTTGTTTTTTGATATCATAAGCTAATTTTCTTTTTTTTCCCATTTTTCAACCAACTGTTCCATCAGTATTAATTAAATTTTCCATTTTTTATTAAGTTTTGTAAATTTTTCTTCCTAAATTTGCTTTTAACAATGCCTTTTCGTATTTATTTGATTTCACCTCCCTTTGGATATTTAACCCACCTTTTGGTTTTTGAGTAGAGATTCAAAAAAAAATAGCACTTTTTGAACAGTGCTATTCTATCACTGTTTTTCCAGATTTGTCAAATATTTTCCAACAAAAATACACCTTATTTATATTGTCTCTCCTTTCTTATAATTCAAATTATGAATATTTCTTTTAATAATTTTATCTTTGTTAGCCAATTTTTGTAATTCCATTATTGGTATTGGCATAAATGAAATTACAATTGTTATAATCCACTGAGTAAAATTTAAAGTATGCAATTCAAAATTTTTTTGCAAATATAGGAACAATTGCAACAATAGTCTGTACAAATACACCTAACAAAAACTTCCTATTAAATATTTATTTTCAAAATTCCAACTTCAAATATTGATTTATTACTTTTTATATTAAAACTATGAATCAATTCCAACATTCCAATTGATAATAAATGCCATTGTTCTTCCAATTTCTAAACCATAATACTTATTGCCTATACTAAAAGACATTAATGTTAGCATTCCTATCATTATTCCCTCTATAATTATTTTACTCCACAACCCATCAGAAAAATATTCCTTTTTGCTATTTATTGGTTTTCTATTCATTATATCTTTTTCAGCCGGCTCTAGTGCCAAGTGCTATTGCTGGCAAAGAATCAGTAACTAAATTAATCCATAACAACTGAATTGCAAGTAATGGTGATTTCATCCCAAAAACCAATCCCATAAATATAGTTACTATTTCTCCTATATTTGTAGCAATTAAAAAAATGTATTGCCTTTTTTATATTGTCATAAATATTTCTCCCTTGCCTAACAGCTTCAAACAATAGTTACAAAATTATCATCTGTTAAAATCATATCAGAAGCATTTTTTAGCAACATCAGTTCCATTTTTCCCCATTGCTATACCTATATCTGCATTTTTTTAAAGCAGGACTATCATTTACACCATCACCTGTCATAGCAACAACTGCACCATTTTCTTTTGCCACGCTTTTTACTATGCGTACCTTGTGTTCAGGAGTAACTCTTGCAAAACTGAATATTCTTTAATGCTTTTTTCTAATACACTTTTGTGGTATTTTATCTAATTCTTGTCCTGTTATTGCTTTATCATAAGGAGATAATATATCTAATTCTCTTGCTATTGCCTTTGCTGTTTCAATATGATCACCTGTTATCATAACTGTTTTAATTCCAGCTCTCTTGCAAGTTTTTACTGCCTCTTTTTTACACCTTTTCTTGGTGGATCAATCATACCTATTAGTCCCAAAATTTTAAATTATTCTCTACACTCTCACTAGATATATTAAGAGGTAAAGTAGTTAATTCTTTATATCCAACCGCAATCACTCTTAAAGCCTTATTAGCCATTTTTATATTTTGACTTCTTATTACAGATTTGTTAATATTTTCGCATCTTTCCAATATAACATCTGGAGCTCCCTTTTTGTTATAACTACATATTTATTTTCCTTTTTTTTATGTATTGTTGTCATCATTTTTCTACTAGAATCAAAAGGAAACTTCACTAACCCTTTTCATCTGACCTTCTAAAAATTCTCTTATCTTCTCCCCTACCTCCAAAGCCTTCTCTACCAAAGCCTTTTCTGTAGGTTCACCAATTACATTATCATCTTTCATTATACTACAATCTGTACACAATGCAGAATATGCCAAAGTACGTCTTTCATCAAACGATTGTACTTCCACGACTTTCATTCTATTTTGCGTTAATGTTCCTGTTTTATCTGAACATATTACATTACTACTTTCCCAAAGTTTCCACTGCTGGAAGTTTTCTAATAATACTGTTTTTTCTTTTGCCATTTTTGTTACCCAATTGATAATACAATAGTTACAATTGCTGGCAATCCTTCTGGTATGGCTGCAAACTGCTAAACCTACTGGATGTCATAAACATTTCAATCGGCTCTATTTTTTTATAATTCCTATTAAAAAAATAAGAATACAAATTACTAAACAA
>VOFC01005105.1_pt1 | contig 18360 bp, 27 predicted proteins | sample 5384161 | NCBI WGS metagenome assembly VOFC01 (sample SAMN12384722, study PRJNA508395) | human gut metagenome | isolation source: healthy gut B | host: Homo sapiens
AACACTAAGAAAGGATCGCAACTGACTACCTGTCCGGATGCGAAAGCATCATCCCCGTTTCCATATGTGATTTGTTCGATGCCTTTGGCGATAGACTGAAGGTACTCGTTCTCTTTCTTGATAAATATCTTGCCTTTGGGCGACGGATATAATCATATAACTCCCCTTTGTCCGGATCACACCCTCGAAAGAACCGAAGCCTTCCAGATGGGCACGGCCTACGTTCGTGATGATGCCATAGTTAGGATGGACGATATCCACTAATTCCTTGATGTCTCCCCGGATGGCTGGCGCCCATCTCGATAACCGCCATCTCATGGTCATGAGTCAATCGGAGCAGGGTCAAGGGAACGCCAATATGGTTATTGAAATTCCCTTCGGTATATAGTAAATTGAATTTCGTTGAGAGCACGGCGGCCAATAACTCTTTGGTCGTGGTCTTGCCATTCGTTCCGGTAATCCCGATGATCGGCAACCCCAGTACCTTGCGGTGATGGTGCGCTAATTGTTGCAAGGTCTTCAGCACGTTATCAACAAGGATCGTGCGTTCGCCTATATAATAATCGGGATTGTCTATGACGGCATAGACACAGCCGGATGCCAAGGCTTTCCCGGCATATTGATTTCCGTCGAATTTATCACCTTTTAAGGCGAAGAAGATAGAACCCTTCGGACAGTTCCGGCTATCTGTCGTTATTTGAGGGTTATGTATAAATAAATCATAGAGGTCGATAATACTCATGACTGTATCGCGTTAAAAATATTTATTCCTGTCTAATTCGGCGCAAATGTAGCAATTAAATAAAGAATGAAGAATCTAGAAGGAGATTTTAAGAGAGAAACCTGTATCTTTGCTGGAAATAAGGAAAGATCATGTTAGATAAAATGCTCAATATTAGAGGGACACTTACTTTTTTAGCGACACCGTTGGTGATGGGAATCTTGAATATTACCCCTGATTCTTTTTTATGCGGGCAGCCGCAAACAGACCGAGACCGCTATCGAGGACCGTATCCGGGAAATCTTATCGGAGGGAGGGATTGGATCGATATCGGTGGTTATTCATCCTGTCCGGATGCCGCTGAGGTTACGCCGGAGGAAGAGATGCGCCGTTTGGAGTTTGCCTTACATATATTAAATAAGCATTACCCGGATATCCCGGTGTCCGTAGATACGTTTCGTGCGGGGGGATTGCCCGTCGTTGCGTAGAGGAATATGGAGTGGCTGTCATTAACGATATCTCCGGCGGTGAGTTGGATGCGGATATGTTCCAAACGGTAGCGGATTTGAAGGTGCCTTATATCATGATGCATATGCGTGGAACCCCTCAAACTATGCAGAGGCATACTGATTACCGGATATGATGGAGGAGATCATGCTGTACTTTTCCCGGAAGGTACGCCAGCTTCGGCTTTTTAAGGGGTGAATGATATCATCCTCGATCCCGGCTTTGGCTTTAGTAAGACGTTGGAGCAGAATTACGAATTGATGAGCCATTTAAAGGAGTTCTCTATTTTTTGAGTTGCCTTTATTAGTTGGAGTCTCCCGTAAAAGCATGATTTATAAATTATGGGTGGAACCCTGCGGATAGCCTGAACGGAACGACTGTATTGAATACGTACGCTCTTGAACGGCGCTAATATCCTTCGTGTACATGATGTGCGGGAAGCAGTGGAAGCCATTCGCGTCATAGGTCAAATGACCAACAAATAATTTTCAATTTTCAACTTTCAATTCTCAATTAACTATGTGGATGCATTTCGGTATAAAAGACTTGATTGACGTATTGCTGGTGGCTTTCTTCCTGTACCAGACCTATAAGTTGATGAAAAGAACTCGGGCACATTGGCTATATTCAGTGGAGTCGTATCATTCATCGTCGTATGGATCTTGTTTCTCGCAGGTATTGGAGATGCGTTTGATGGGAGCGATACTCGACAAGTTTATCAGTGTCGGTTTCCTTGTACTGGTGATTTTGTTTCAGGATGACGAGATCCGCCGTTTCCTGTTGGCGTTAGGTTCGCACCGGGGCTGGAAATTCCTGGGAAAAAACTTTTTCGAAGAAGGAGGCATGATCCGGAGAACGAAGGGAAGTTTATTGCCCCGGTTGTTCTGGCCTGCATGAATATGGCGAAGAAAAAGACGGGTGCCTTGATCGTGATCCAGCAAGATATGGACTTGACCGATTTATGAGCATACGGGCGAGATGTTCAACGCCGATGTAAATGCCCGCTTGATCGAGAACATCTTCTTCAAGAACAGTCCTTTGCATGATGGCGCCATGATCATTGCGGACAACCGTATCAAGGCTGCCGGCTGTATTCTTCCGGTTGCCCAGAACGCTACCTTCCGAAAGATATGGGATTACGCCATCGTTCTGGTTTAGGGATGTCATTGGAGACAGATGCGCTGGTTATTATTGTCTCGGAGGAGACGAGGAAAGATCTCCGTGGCCCATAAAGGTAAAGTTAATGTGAATGTGACAGCGGAAGAACTGCAACAAATCCTGTCAGGGGAGCGGGAAGTAACAAATTATTGTTAAAAGTTCTGAAACTGGTATCTCTACCTGTAATTCTTTTTGCCTATTTTGTAAACTCTATATTGCATTATGCCTAATTTTGTAGCCGGATTACGAGATACAATTATTAAATAATATAAAATATCTTCCGCTATGGACTTAATGCAAGAGATTATTGCGCGCGCTAAAGCTGACAAGCAGCGTATTGTTCTTCCCGAAGGAACAGAAGAAAGAACATTGAAAGCTGCCGACCGTTTAGTGGCCGACGAAGTAGCAGACATTATCCTGATTGGCAACCCCGCTGAGATCAAGGAGTTGGCGGCTGGTTTCGGACTGAACCACATCGGTGAGGCAACTCTTATCGATCCGAAAAATCACGAAAAGAAAGCCGCGTACGCAGACTTGCTTTTCCAGCTGCGCCAGAAAAAGGGTATGACTTCCGAGAAGGCTGCCGTTTTAGTTGAAGATCCTTTGTTCTTGGCTTGCCTGATGATTAAGGCGGGTGACGCTGACGGTGAGATCGCCGGCGCTGAGAATACGACGGGTAATGTATTGCGTCCTGCTTTGCAAATTATCAAGACGGCTCCGGGTATGAAGTTGTGTTTCAGGTGCGTTCTTGATGTTTACAAAGACTCCCCAGTATGGTAAAGAAGGCATTTTGGTATTTGCCGACTGTGCCGTAATGCCGAATCCGACAGCACCAGAATTGGCAAGTATCGCTATTGCTACAGCTGCTACAGCCCGCGATATCGTAGGGAATGGAACCGCGTGTCGCCATGCTGAGCTTCTCTACGAAAGGCAGTGCCTCTCACGAGATGGTCGACAAGGTTGTCGAAGCTACCCGTCTGGCAAAAGAAATGGCTCCCGACTTGAAGGTTGACGGAGAATTGCAGGCCGATGCCGCTTTGGTTGAAAAGGTCGCTTCATTGAAGGCTCCGGGCAGCGATGTTGCCGGACAGGCTAACGTTTTGGTATTCCCGACTCTGGAGGTGGGTAATATCGCTTATAAGCTGGTTCAACGTTTAGGAGGTGCAGAAGCTGTAGGTCCTATCCTGCAGGGTATGGCTGCTCCGGTTAACGACCTGTCTCGCGGTTGCTCCGTAGACGATATCTATAAGATGGTAGCGATTGCATGTAACCAGTCGATAGGTTTGAAAGCGAATAAAAATTTGATTTATGAATTATGATTTATGTGACGATGATAAATCATAATTCATAAACTAAAATAACTCATAAATCATTAAATCATGAAAGTATTTAAACTGCGGTAGTAGTTCTATCAAATATAAGTTGTTCGATATGACCTCCGGTGAGGTTATGGCACAAGGTGGTATCGAGAAAATCGGTCTGCCGGCGCGTTCCTGAAACTGACCGACAAAGACGGTAAGAAAGTTGTTTTGGAAAAAGAAATACCCGGCCACAAGGAAGGTATCGAATTTATCCTGAGTATTCTGACCGACTCTACTTACGGCTGTATCAAGGAATATAACGAAATCGACGCTGTCGGCCACCGTGTGGTACATGGAGGTGAAAAGTTCGCCTCTAGCGTATTGATCGACCAGGATGTGATCAACAAGGTAATCGAATGTTCGGATCTGGCTCCGTTCATAACCCGGCTAACCTGAAGGGTTTCGTGCGATGGAGGCATTGATCCCGGGTATTCCCTCAAGTAGCAGTATTTGATACGGCTTTCCACCAGACAATGCCGGCTATTATGCGTATATGTATGGTTTGCCTTACGAGATGTATACGAAATACGGTGTGCGCCGTTACGGTTTCCATGGAACAAGCCACCGCTATGTTTCCCGTCGTGCTTGCGAGATCTTAGGTGTTCCTTATGAAGAACAGAAGATCATTCCGGCTCATGTAGGCAACGGTGGTTCCATCGCTGCCGTAGATCAAGAATGGAAATGTGTTGATACTTCTATGGGGCTGACTCCGGTTGAAGGTCTGCTGATGGGTACTCGTTGCGGTGACGTAGACGCCGGTGCTCTTTCCTTTATCATGGAAAAGAAGGATTGGATGGTCATGGTTTATCAGACTTGATCAACAAGAAGAGTGGGGTTGCCGGCTTGGTCGGTGGTTCCTCTGACATGCGTGATTTGGAAGCAGCCGTAGAGGCAGGCGATGAACGTGCTACTATGGTTTTGGATGTTTACAACTACCGCATCAAGAAATATATCGGTGCTTACGCTGCTGCCATGGGTGGTTGCGATATCTTGGTTTGGACCGGTGGTGTCGGTGAAAACCAGTGGGCGACACGTCGTGTCGTTTTGCTGGAACAAGGCAACGTGGTAATCATGTCCGGCGGTACGGGTAATCCGTTCTTTACTACGGATACCGGATCTTCTTTGAGAGGCATCGAGATCGAGGCGGATGTCATGCTGAAAGGTACCCGTGTGGACGGTATTTACACCGCTGATCCGGAGAAAGATCCTACGGCTACCAAGGTTCTCCGATATTACGTATGATGAGATCTATACCCGGGGCCTGAAGGTAATGGACTTGACCGTTACCACCACGTGTAAAAGAGAACAACCTCCCGATCATCGTATTCGATATGGATACCAACGGCAACTTGAAGAAAGTGATGAGCGGAGAGAATATCGGACACTGGTGCATAATTAGTGCCATTAACCGATGACATGGCAGTGCCATCCGTATGGTACTGTCGTGCCACAGGCATGGCAAGGTTGTGCCAGCCCTGTGGCAAATACGTTAGACCTTTTTATTCTTGTATATGAAGCATCCCTTTTTACTAGTATGGTTAACCTTGATCGTATTGTGTGGTTGCACGAGCTCGGGGAAACAGAAGAGGCACGTTATCGGCCTCTCCCAATGTATGCTGGACGATGCTTGGCGGGAAGCTATGATTAACGATATGCGTATCGAAGCGTCTAACTATGATGATATGGAAATTATTATAAAAGGACGCGCAAAAAACAATAACGAGACACAAATACAACAAATACGAGACTTGATCCGCCAAAAGGTGGATGTCTTGATCATCTCCCCTATCAATCCGAGCCGATCACGGCAGTTGCCGAGGAAGCGTACCGTGCCGGAATCCCGACGATCATTACAGATCGCAAGGTAAATACCGATCAATACACCTCTTTTTGTCGGGGCGAACAATTATGAGATCGGACTAGCGGCAGGCAATTACGCCGCCAATTATCTTCCCCGAACGCTATTATCTTAGAGATATGGGGACTCACGCAAACCTCCCCGGCGCAAGAGCGACATAAAGGTTTTGTCGATGCCCTTGCGAGAAAGGGAGTGATCTTTCTTTCCGTAAGATAGAAGGACAATGGCTGGTCGATACGGCCCGGATGGAGCTTCGGAAGTTAGAGCATCCTGAGCAGATAGATTTCGTTTACGCCCATAACGACATGATGGCCATAGCAGCTCGGGAATACTTTATGGCATGGGATTCCATCCGAGGACGGGATTTGCGGATTATCGGCGTGGATGCTGTGGCGGGTGCCGGTCTGGAAGCCGTAGAAGATGGACGGATCAACGCCTCTTTCCTCTATCCGACAGGAGGGGAGCAAGTGATTCGCACGGCTATGCGTATCATTCATTCAGGACCGGTGGATAAGTTTATCCCTCTGCTGTACGGCTCCGGTAGATCATCAGTCTGCCCGCACCCCTTATTAGTTGCAAGCGGACCAACTCCAGAAATATAAGCAACGTATCAGGCGCAGCGTTCCCATCGACGGTTTGTCCACCGGTTTTATTTCCTGCGAAACTCTTTAGTGATCTCCTTATTGATGATTGGTTTTATCGCCCTTTCCATTTATGCCTTTTACATAAACCGGAAGATGAGGCAGGCGAATCGTAAGCTAATCTCCTTGAATGCGGAGATGAAAGAGGTGACGGCGCAGAAACTCCAATTCTTTACGAATGTCTCCCACGAGGCGTACTGCCCTTGACCTTGATTCTCGCCCCTTTGGATCGCTTGATTGTCTCGTTGCGGGAATCTCCTTACGCCTTCGGATCTAGGACTGATCAGAAGAACGCCAACCGTTTGTTGCGTGTGATCAATCGATATTGGATTTCCGGAAGGTGGAAGGCAAAAGAGAAACTAGCGGTACGGGAAATCGATTTGGTTCCTTTCGTTGGCGAGATCAAATCTTATTTTTGACAGTATGGGCTCGGTACGATCTCTTATACATTCACTTCTTCGATGAAGCAATGTACACTATGGATTGATCCGGACTTATTGGAGAAAGGTATTAGTCAATCTTCTCTCGAACGCTTTTAAGTTTACGCCAGAGGTAGCGTGCGGATAGAGCTGACAGAAGAGGAAGATAGGGTCTTTATACGGGTTATCGATACGGGAAGTGGTATCCGGTAACCCCGCATCTGTTTGACCGTTTTCTATACGGAGGATCGGTCGATGGGAACCGGGATCGGATTACAATTGGTAAAGGAATATATACATATGCATGGAGAGATCCATGTGAAGAGCGAGCCGGGACAAAGGACTACCTTTACGGTTTGCCTACGGAAAGGAAAGGCGCATTTCGAGGATAGCGACCTGATGGAAACGTCCGTATCCCATCAAGCCTACGAAGCCTCCCGGTTGGACGATTCGGAAACCAAGGGAGATACTTTCCAAGACCTATCCTTATACGATACTGATCACCGAGGATGACGATGAGGTCCGCGGGTTTCTGGAGCGTGAGCTTAGCCTTCATTTCAAGATCCGGACGGCCGCAAACGGGAAAAGATGCCTTGCGGGTATTGGAAGAAGGAGGAGATATCATTGGTAGTAAGCGATGTGATGATGCCGGAGATGAACGGTTTCGATCTTTGTCGTAAGATCAAGTCGCAACTTCTCTTTAGCCATATCCCGGTGATCTTATTGACCGCCTTGACCGATGAGCGTCAACGGATTTTCGGGATTACCGGCGGGGCGGACGATTATATACAGAAGCCTTTCCATACGGATTACGTGAAGAATCAAGATTATCCACCTATTGCAAGAGCGCCAGAAGTTACGGGAACGTTTGTTGGAGAAGCTGCGGGATAATAAGCTCCTTCTGTCCGAGCCGGAAAGGTGGAGAGCATCGATGATGCCTTTCTGCGTAAGTTTGCGGAACAGATCGAGGCGGTTTATGCGGACCCCGAATATAATGTGGAGAAACTAAGCGAGACCAGGATTTATCCCGGGGACACCTTCACCGGAAGATCAAGGAGCTTACCGGAACCGCCCCCGTCGAGTTCTTGCGTACCTATCGCTTGAATAAGGCGACCCAGTTGTTGAGGCAGAATGCGTATACGGTGAAAGTGAGGTCGCTTACCGAACCGGTTTCTCCTCACCCGCTTCTCTAAATGTTTCAAGGCGGTTTACGGGGGTTACGCCTACCGAGTATCAATAACATTTGTACGATCTTTATCACAAATGTCATATCTCCCCATCTTTAGGGCATAAGTGTTTTTCTTATCCGGAAGAATCCTATTAATTTTGGCGGAGAATCAAACATTATTATCCTTTAATCCGTTCGTTTATGAAAACAACAAACAAAGAGACTTCTTAAGAGTTTATGTATGGCTGTCGGTGTCGTTTTATTAAGCGCTGTCGATCCGTTGGCCGGATATGCGACAGAACGTACTATAGATATAAAAGCATCTGGGCGAAGGACAAAGCATTGTCCGTGTGGATGCGCAAGCCAAGTATTTGTTGCTTCCGGTCGAGTCCTCGCCGGAATCCAAGTTATATATGATTGTCGATAATGACGTGGTACGGACTTTTTAATGTTCGTTTGGCGGTGAATAAGGTGGATTATTTCGTTCCGGTAGATCTATCAGGGTATGCGGATAAGCATATCTCCTTCAACTTCCAGCTTGCCCCGGAATCGGCTCTTTGCTGGAAAGAGATGAAGCTATCCGATCAGTTTGATTCGTCTAACCGGGAGAAATTCTGTCCGGCCTATCATTTCTCGCCGGCTTGGGGATGGATGAATGATCCGAACGGCATGGTATACAAGGATGGTGAGTATCATTTGTTCTATCAATACAATCCGTATGGCTCGATGTGGGGGAATATGCACTGGGGCATGCGATCAGCAAGGACTTGATTCATTGGGAGCATCAACCGGTGGCGATCGCCCGGATGCCTTGGGTACGATCTTCAGCGGTAGCTGTGTGGTGGATAAGGATAATACCGCCGGTTTTTGGCGCTGGCGCTATCGTGGCTTTCTATACCTCGGCCAGCGACCGGCAAGTGCAGAGTATGGCCTATAGCTTGGACAACGGCCGGACGTTCAAGAAATATGACCGGAATCCGATCCTTACTTCTACGCAACGTGATTTTCGCGACCCGAAAGTCTTCTGGCATAAGGAATCCAATAAATGGATCATGGTGCTCGCCGTAGGGCAGGAGATGCAACTCTATTCTTCTCCCAATTTGAAGGACTGGACGTATGAGAGCAGCTTCGGGGAAGGATAAGGGAGCGCATGCGGGCGTTTGGGAATGCCCGGACTTGATCGAGCTTCCGGTGAAGGGTACGGAATTGAAGAAGTGGGTCTTGATCTGTAATATCAATCCCGGCGGTCCGTTTGGCGGCTCCGCTACCCAATATTTCGTAGGTACGTTCGATGGGAAACAGTTCGTGAATGAATCTCCGGCCTTGACCAAATGGATGGATTACGGCAAGGATCATTACGCTACGGTAACTTGGAGTAACGCTCCGGAGGACCGGAAGATCGCCTTGGCTTGGATGAGCAATTGGGAATATGCGAATAACGTGCCGACCTTGCAATACCGGGCGCGAACTCGGTTCCTCGCGACTTGGCTCTTTATACGAAAAACGGACAGACGTATTTGAGCAGTACCCCGTCTCCCCGAAATGTTGAAATTGAGAGGTAAAGCCCAGAAGAAAAGGAACCTTCAAGGTAGACCGTTCCCATGAGGTCAATCCGATACTTTCCGATCATACGGGAACCTATGAGATCGAGATCAAGTTTAAGAATAACGGAGCCGATATCATGAGTTTCCAGTTGTTTAACTCGAAAGGTGAGGAAGTGGAGATGCATTATAATCTTCTGGATAATACGTTCACGATGGATCGCCGTAACAGCGGGGCTACGGATTTTTAGCAAGACATTCGCCACGGCTACCTCGGCCCCGATCTCCGCCGCTAAGGAATATACCTTACGTTTGTTGGTAGACAATTGTAGCATAGAGGCCTTCGACGGGAATGGAGAGTTTGTCATGACCAACCTAGTCTTCCCGGAAGAGCCGTATAATCGCATTAGCTTCAATGCGAAGGGAGGAGCGTTCACGGTTACGTCATTAACCATTTATCCCTTCAAATAATTAAAAACAAAATATATCATGGAAAAGAGTAAACCTGTAGTAGTATGCATTGGTGAAGTGTTGTGGGATGTTGTCCCGGAAGTGAAGAAAGCCGGTGGAGCGCCGATTAATTTTGTGTATCACGCTACCCAATTAGGAGCGGAAGGTTATGCGATCAGTGCCGTGGGCAACGACGTGTTCGGAACCGAGATTATTCAGGAATTGGATAAGAACGGTATCGATAGTAATTATATCAGTACGGTGGAATATCCGACCGGAAGCGTGATGGTAGAGCTAAAGAACGGCATCCCTTCCTATACGATCATCGAAGGTGTGGCATGGGATCATATCCTTTTACCCAAGCGTCTATCGATTTGATGAAACGTGCGGACGCCGTATGCTTCGGAACATTGGCGCAACGTGCCGCGGAATCTCGTGAGACGCTTCGTACCTTACTTTCTTATATGCCTAGTCATGCCTTGCGCTTTTTCGATATCAATATCCGTCAGCATTTCTATTCGAAGGAATTGATCGAATCGTTGCTCGAATTGGCGAACGTATTCAAGATCAATGATGAGGAATTGGAAAGCTTCGCCCGATGTTTGGTCTGGAAGGCACGATAGAGGATATGTGTCGCTGGTTCATGAAGAAATATGGTTTGCGCTATTTGGTACTTACGGCCGGGGCGGAGTATAGTACGATCTTTTCCGAGGAGGAGGTCTCTACGATTCCTACCCCGAAGGTACAGGTGGTAGATACGGTAGGCGCCGGCGATTCTTTCTCCGGGGCGTTTATTTCATCGATCTTAACCGGAAAACCTTTACGTGAGGCACATGAGAAAGCGGTAAAAGTAGCCGCTTATGTTTGTACGCAGAGTGGCGCATGGCCTGCTTACCCTAAAGATTTATAAGCCATGAGCGAAGACTTCATCTTGAAATTGATTCCCGTGATGTTGGCGTTCTTCGCCATGGGATTCGTGGACTTAGTGGGAATCGCCTCTAATTACCTGAAAGCGGATTTAGGCTTGAGTGATTCGGAGGCGAATATCTTCCGTCGCTCGTGTTCTTCTGGTTCTTGATCTTCTCCGTCCCGACGGGGATGTTGATGAACCGTATCGGGCGGAAAAAGACCGTGTTATTGAGCTTGATCGTAACGTTTCTTTCGTTAATGATCCCGATGCTTCGACGACGCATATATGGTCATGTTGATATCCTTCTCCCTGTTGGGTATCGGCAACGCTTTGATGCAGACTTCCTTGAACCCGTTATTATCGAATATCGTATTAGCGGGGATAAGCTGGCGAGTTCCTTGACTTTCGGGCAGTTTGTCAAGGCGATCGCCTTTTCTGGCACCTTATATCGCCATGTGGGGGCTACCAGCGATACCGTCGATGGAACTCGGTTGGCGTGTCTTGTTTCCGGTCTATATGGTGATCGCCGATTGATCGCTATCCTGCTATTGGGAGCTACCACTATCCACGAAGACCAAGAGGAAGGCGGACCCTCCACATTTGCCGAGTGCATAGCCTTGTTGGGCTAACCCGTTTATTTTGTTTGCTTTATCGGTATCATGTGCCATGTGGGGATAGATGTAGGTACGAATACTACCGCCCCGAAGATCTTCTGATGGAAAGGTTGGGGGTGCATGACGTTGGCGACGCAGGCTTCGCCACGAGCCTCTATTTCATATTCCGTACGGCGGGATGCTTCTCCGGGGCTTTTATCTTGCGAAAAGTCTCTCCGAAAGGATTCTTCGCCTTTAGTGTTTTTCTTGATGTTATTGGCGATGATCGGTTTGCTGCTATTTCATTCGAAAGAGATCATCTATGCTTGTATCGCCTTTGATCGGCTTTGGAAACTCGAACGTCTTCTCCATTATTTTCGCCCAAGCCCTGCTTTCTATGCCGAATAAGCAGAATGAGGTGTCCGGTTTGATGATTATGGGACTGTTTGGCGGCACGATCTTCCCGATCTTTATGGGCGTGGCATCCGATATGTTGGTTTCTCAATAGGAGCAGTGCTGGTGTTGGTTGCGTGGGCGTAGCCTACTTACTATTCTTTACGCCTAAGTTAAGTAAACAGTGACGGCGATAAGCTTTTTCGGTATTATAAATCTTTTGTTAGGGAGTATTTTAATTATATGTTTGCGAAGTTGGAAATCTTTATTACTTTTGTTAATTAAAAGATTCGCAAACAAAAAACGTATATTTATGATAGATACGAAACAATTGTCAAAGCAGGGGAAGAGAAGATGACTTTCGCAATTGAGTATTTGGACGAGCAGTTGTCTCATATCCGTGCCGGAAAGGCGAATCCGAAAATCCTCGATTGTGTGAAGGTAATGTATTATGGGGCGCCTGTTCCTCTTACTAAATGTGGCTACCGTAACTGTTCCGGATGCAAGAACGATCATGATCACTCCTTGGGAGAAGAAGATCATCCGCGATATTGAGAAAGGAATTATGGATTCCGAAGTTCGGTATTACTCCTGAAAACAATGGTGAAGTGATTCGTTTGGGTATTCCTCCTCTGACGGAAGAACGTCGTCGTCAATTGTTGAAACAGTCTAAGCAGGAAGCGGAAACTGCTAAAATCAGTATTCGTAACGCTCGCCGTGACGCTATTGAGGCTTTGAAGAAAAGCATCAAGTCTGATGGGGTTCCCGAGGACGTAGAGAAAGACGCCGAGGCAGAGGTTCAGAAAATCCATGATAAGTTTATCAAAAAGATCGATGAGCTTTTACGCCGCTAAAGAAAAAGAAGTAATGACCGTTTAAATAATTGAAAGTTGAAACTTGAGAGTTGAAATTTAGGAACCCCATTGAGTCCTTATTCAATTCTCAATTTCAATCTCAATTTTCAATTCTCATGAGGGGACTGGTAATAAAAACACAGGTAGTTGGTATACGGTCCGTACGGAAGACGGGCGAGATATAGAGAGTAAGATCAAGGGAACTTTCGTCTGAAAGACATAAAAGTACCAATCCGGTTGCGGTAGGAGACCGTGTCGTAATCGATATTAATAAAGAAGGAACCGCTTTTATTACAGAGATCGAGGAGCGTAAGAATTATATCATCCGCCGTGCCTCTAACTTATCGAAGCAAGTCGCATATTATCGCCGCGAATTTGGATCAGGCGATGCTGATCGTTACGGTGAATTATCCTATAACAACAACGATATTTATCGATCGTCTTCTTGGCGACCGCCGAGGCTTATCGTGTCCCTGTTAAATTAGTTTTCAATAAGATTGATCGTTATAATTGAGGATCAAAGGGCGTTGGAGAATTTAATCGAGTTGTATACCTCGATTGGCTATCCCTGTTCGACGCTTTGTGCCCGGACCGAAGAAGGTTTGGATGCCTTGAAAGCGGATCTAAAAGATAAATTACGCTTTTGTCCGGCCATTCGGGTGTCGGAAAATCCACTATTATCAATAAACTGATCCCAGGTGTCAATCTCCGTACCGGCGATATCTCCGAATACCATAACAAGGGAATGCATACTACCACCTTTTTCTGAGATGATTCCTTTGTCGGATGGCGGTTACTTGATTGACACTCCGGGTATCAAAGGTTTTGGTACGATCGAAATGGAAGGTGCGGAAATCGCACATTACTTCCCGGAAATATTCAAATTCTCTGCCGATTGCAGATTCAACAACTGCTCTCATCGCCACGAGCCGGGCTGTGCCGTGTTGCGTGCCGTAGAAGAACATTGCATCAGCGAATCGCGATATAAAAGCTACCTGAGCATTCTTGGATGATAAGCAGGAGAGCAAGTACAGGGAAGAATATTAGACTGCCGGCAAGCTCATCCCTGTGATCTTGCGGTATAAATCCAATGCATATACATCTGTCATGCCGGAGATATAATCGAGGACGCATTGTACTTTACCGTAGACAGTTGGTGCATCCGTGTCATACTGTTCCGGGATGCGTTGCAACAGAAGTTTGCTGTAGGCATGATTTTGGTTCATGACAGCTTCTGTCAGCGTGTCGATCAAATGACTGAAGATATGGTAACCTGCTAGTTCAATGTCTAAAACTTCTTTGGCGCGGTATATCTTTTTGTAAGCGGTTTTTGAGCAAGTCTCATAAGCGGCTTTTGCTTGATCGCAAATGTTATCGATAAGCGGAGTGTTGTATGTTCCGCTGAGGATGTCCTTCGTTTTTGAGGAAGATGCGGGAACATTCGTTAACCAAGAGGCCGATGATACAGGAACGTAAGTAGGCGATCTGCTCGTTGGTATCGTCGACCATCTTCATGACGCGGACAATATGCTCCAGGCGCTCTCCTTCGAAAAGTTGAGGAGCAGCCGGATGGCCTCTTCTGTTGTCAAGATATGCAGTTTGCAGGCATCCTCGATGTCCATGATCTGATAGCAAATATCGTCAGCCGCTTCTACTAAATAAACAAGCGGATAACGGACGAAACTTGTTTGCATCTTCCGGGTATGGCAAATTCCCTAATTCGTCTGCGATACGCAGATAATCTTCTTCTTCCGACTGAAAGAAGCCGAATTTACCCTTTCTTTCCTGCATAAACGGAAGAATACGGATATTTGATGATAGATGCAAGCGTACTGTATGTCAAGGCAAAGCCCCCTTTGCGGCGCCCGATGAACTGGTGGGTGAGCAGACGCATGGCGTTCGCATTCCCTTCGAAATGAAGAAAGTCTTCATAGCGCCCTCCTTCGTTGAGAATCTTTTCCTGTTTTTTCCGTTACCTTCAGCAAAGTAAGCGGAGATCGCCCGTTCTCCTGAATGTCCGAATGGCGGGTTGCCCATGTCGTGGGCAAGACAGGCGGCTGAGACGATGGAACCTATTTCCGGGAAATTGACGCTTCCGTCGGGATATTTCAGCATCAGGCCTTTGGCGACATTGTTGCCTAATGAGCGTCCTACACAGGAGACCTCTAAGCTATGTGTCAAACGGTTGTGCACGAATATACTGCCCGGTAGGGGAATACCTGAGTCTTGTTCTGTAAACGGCGGAAAAGGGGAGGAAAAGATTAGGCGGTCGTAGTCTCGCTGAAAATCGGTGCGTTCATGTTTGCGTTCGTGATATTCTTCCATTCAGATAGCGAATGTTATAGGAGGAAGAAATGATGAAGGAAAATTATGTTAATTGAAATTTGTTGTTAGTTTCATTAGAACTAAATAATTAACATTTTAATTTTTGGCATGATGAAAATTTATATATGTTAACTATACATACACCTGAAAAACGTAGGAAAAATCAGTATTTTGTTACGTTTTTTCAGGTGTTTGCGATAACACATATATATATATTTGTCTGTCAAAACATGTTAAAACGACTTAGTTCTAATGATACTACGTTGTTATTATTATTTAAAATATAACCGTTAGAGCCCGATCTCTCTAAAAAAGAGTATGAAAATTAAAAAGCACAAATGTAGAATCACTTAAATCAAAAAACGATTTTTCATGAGAAAGTCATTTATCTTATTATTGGCGTTTTTCTGTGTGTGTTACAGGATATGCACAGAAACTAACGATTAGTGGTGTCGTCATTGACAAGGATCTAAATGAACCACTAACAGGAGTGAACGTGTTAGTAAAAAGGTACTACAACCGGTACCATTACTGATTTTTGATGGAAAATATACCTTAGAGGCTGACGCAAACTCTATTTTGGTATTCTCTTATTTGAGTATGAAAACGATTGAGGAGCCAGTGAATGGCCGTACGAAAATCGATGTTACGATGGTTTCAGACGCAGAGGCTTTGGATGAGGTTGTCGTAACAGCGATGGGTATCAAACGTGAATCAAAGACTTTGACTTATTCCGCACAAACGGTAGGCGGTAAGGACTTGAACGAGATTAAGAATGTGAATATGATCAACTCTTTACAAGGAAAGAGCGCTGGTTTGCAGATTACCCCCGAACTCTACGGGTGCGGGTGGTTCTTCTAAGATCTTATTCCGTGGTAATAAGTCTATTAGCGGTAGTAACCAACCGTTGATTGTTGTGGATGGTGTCCCTGATGATGAGCGTATCTGATTCTGCAGGTGAAGATGGCCTATGGCGGCGAACGATGGTGGTGACGCTATGTCTACTATCAATCCGGATGATATCGCGCAGATTACATTGTTGAAAGGTGCTTCCGCCGCTGCTTTGTATGGTGCGGTAGCGGCCAATGGTGCTATCATGATTACGACAAAATCCGCACAAGCCGGTAAGGTCGCTATTAATGTATCTAGTAATACGACGGTCGAATCAGCCATGTCTTTGCCGAAATTCCAAAATAATTATGGTATGAGTGACGAGGGCACATTTAGCTGGGGAAGTAAATTAGAGCTACATCTCCGAATTACGCACGTAAATTCTATCAACCGGGTTATACAACGAATAACTCTATCTCTTTATCTGGTGGAACGGAGAATATTTCTTCTTATTTCTCTTACGCGAATGTCTCATCGAATGGTATTATGCCGGAGAATGATTATTTAAGTCATAATTTAATGGCTAAGGTTGGCTTTAACTTGTGGAAGAAAGTACATGTGGATGTAAGGTGCCCGCTACAACAAGCAGCATATCGAGAATCAGCCTTCTGCCGGTTATTTGAATAACCCGATTACAGGTGCCTACCTGTTCCCGAGAGGTGAGGATTGGGATTACTACAAGAGTAACTATGAAGTATATGACGGGGTTCGTAACGTGAATGTTCATAACTGGACGAATACGAAACAAGAGCAATTCTCCAATCCTTACTGGATGTTGAATCGTCAGACTCCTATCACGGACCGTAACCGTTATGAATTTGGTGGTAGTGTTAAATATGATATCATGGAAGGTCTTTCTGTTACGGGGCGTTTGCGTTATGAACGTGGTGATGAAAAATGGATCTTGAACGAATATGCGTCTAGTACCGCGGACGAAATTTATTGGGTACCATGAAAGATACCCGGACTTTCAGTGAGCAAACATATGCCGATGCGTTAGCAAGTTATAATAAAACTTGGGATGAGACTTATTCATTGTCCGTTACTGCTGGTGGTAGCTTTACGAAGACAAGCGCATCTAGCATCGAATTGATCGGTTGGGGTGATAAGGAGTTTAAAGTAAATAACGGTGTGATAATCCCCGGGTGCTTATTATCGAACATCTTCTCCCCGAAGAACTATTATACGATGCAAACCACAGAGACTCTGAAAGAAAAACGCTTGAACTCTGTGTTCCTACTGCTCAGTTTGGATATAAGGAAGGTTTGTTCTTGGATGTCAGCGCTCGTAACGACTGGTCTTCTTCATTGGCGTTTACGGATGGTGTATCCTTTTCTACCCGTCTGTTGGTGTAAGTGCTCTATTGGATAAATTTTGGACTTTGGAAAGAATGTAGACCTATTTAAATTGCGTGCTTCTTATTCTATCGTGGGTAACGATGTGCCTATCTATGCTTCCAATAAACGTTATACGATTGGTGACCAAGGATCTATCGACCCGCCAGAAGAAGCTGCTTTTAGAACGTTGAAGCCAGAGAAGACGAACTCTTTAGAGGTTGGTTTTGATGGAACTTTCTTCCAGAATCGTTTCAATGTAAACTTGACGTATTATAAGACCAATACGAAGAATCAATATTTTAATATTACCGCTCCTTGGGAAACTGGTTTGAAGAACCGTTATATCAATGCCGGTAACGTAGAAAACCAAGGTTTTGAGGTTAGCTTAGGTTGGTATAATCAGTTTACGGACAATTTCAGCTGAGAGTACGAATTTCAATTTCTCTTACAATAATAATAAAATCATTGAATTATCGAATGAGTTGAAAAAGATTGGACATTAGCTAGCTATTGTACAGGTGCGAAAGTGATTTTTGACTGAAGGTGGTCATTTGGTGACTTATATGTTCGTGATTTCAAGAGAGACGATAATGGTAAGCCGGTGAAACTGAATCTGGCGCTCCTGAGTTGGGAGGTACGGATAATAAGGATTTGGTATATGTCGGTGATATGAACGCAAAAAGTAAACATGGGTTGGACTAACACGTTCCATTACAAAGATTTTACATTGTCATTTTGATTGATGCTAAGGTCGGTGGTAAGGTCTTGTCAATGACGGAAGCTACCTTGATGGTTGGGGCGTATCAGAGCGTTCGCTCGTGATGCAGGTGGAAGTTGTGATTGATGGTGTTTCATTTGATCCTAAAGCATATTACACGACGACCGGAGGTACAAGTTATAACTCTAATATCTTGACTTCTCAGTATGTTTACAATGCGACTAATGTTCGTTTGCGTGAGTTGTCATTTGGTTATACGTTCCGTAACTTATTTGGAGCGAATAAGAATTTGACGGCTTCTATCATTGGACGTAATTTGTTTCTTCTATAAAGATGCTCCTATGGATCCGGATGTAGCGGCTGGTACAGGCAATGGCTGGCAAGGTGGATATGTTTGCGTTGCCAACATCTCGTAGCTTTGGTTTGAATTTAAAACTTAATTTCTAAATCTTGAGTATATCTTTATGAAACTAAATAGAATTTTAAAATATGCCGCTGTATCGGCTTTTGGTAGT
>VOFC01006563.1_pt1 | contig 18355 bp, 35 predicted proteins | sample 5384161 | NCBI WGS metagenome assembly VOFC01 (sample SAMN12384722, study PRJNA508395) | human gut metagenome | isolation source: healthy gut B | host: Homo sapiens
AAGTTCATTGCTGGATGAGCAACAAATACACCAAGGACAGCACCGATGATCATTCCGACTAATAAGAAGGTACTTAAATAGTCACGAGGCTGCATCATTAGCCACATTGGCATAACAGATGCAAGGAATAAGTAAACCATAACGACTGCGATCCAAGTATTTTTTTTGTAAAATATAATGGGAAGGCAATACCAACGGCTAACATAACGAGCAGTAATACGATTCCTGCAACGAATTCTACTTTCTGATTAGGTTTAAAATATTTTGTAAATAATCCAAAAACAACGGCTCCTAAGATAAATAACATAGAGATAGAAGCAGCGGCAGCGTTTGGTGAACTTTTAGCACCTGTTACTGTGAATCCGTTAAATGTTCCTGCAACCATATCTGTGAAAGCTGCGATTACAAGTAAAGTAAATAACCAGGAGAACAGAAGAAATAATTTTCTTCCTGTTTTACCAATGTATTTTCGATCAGGACACCCATGGATTTTCCTTCGTTCTTTACAGAAGCGTAAAGAGCTGTAAAATCCTGAACGGCTCCGAAGAAGATACCACCGATCAACAACCAGAGAAGAACTGGCAGCCATCCAAACATTGCGGCGATGATTGGTCCGGTTACAGGACCTGCACCTGCGATGGATGAAAACTGATGGGAAAATACAACAGCTTTAGGTGTTGGGATGTAATCTTCACCATCTTCGTGTGTGTAAGCTGGGGTTTTCGCTTTAGGATCAATTCCCCATGTCTTAGCTAACCAGCGTCCGTAAAGGGCATAACCAGCAACTAATACGACGATTGCGATTGCTACGATTGTTAAGCTATTCATTCTTAATCACTCCTCTTAAAATAAACTCTATCATAAAATAAAATGTATTCAAAACACAGGATACAATAAAAATGAGTAAAAAATCTCCTGAAATGCCTGCTCAGCATTCCAGAAGACGAATATTCTCCGCGGTACCACTTCTTTTTTTATTACTCAAATCGTAATCCCTTAGTCACATCATTTAATGTGCTCCTTGATAACGGAAGGATTCCGGTCGCACTTACTAATGAATCATCATGTTCAGCTGACTGCTCGCAGGGGATATGGACATAAGTTCTTTATTGCCTCACAGCAACCGGCAACTCTCTGAAAAAGAATTCAAATATCAATGTGTCCTGCTCATTGCATTCTGTATTTCGTTGCATTATAATAGTCCTGTAAAAAAAGATTGTCAAGAAAAAATGATGTTCTATTTTTTGTACAATTATGCCATCAAAGCTTTACTTACTTCTTTAAGATTCATACCATTAGAGCCTTTGATCAGTACGACATCGTTCTTTTTTAAGTAAGTTTCAAGGAAAGCGATCAGTTCTCGTTGGAAGAAAATGTACGTGTATGAAGGGAAGGATTTTCTTTCCATGCTTCTTCAATATAATTCTTGGAAAGTTCACCTGTGATAAAGAGGTCTGTTACTTTCGTTGTAGCGATAAAACGTCCCACTTCTTTTATGGTATTCTGGTGAATCTGGTCCAAGTTCTAACATGTCAGATAAGACAGCGATCTTTCTTCCACGTGTCTTAAAATCAGATAAAATGCTCAGGCTTGCTTTCATGGAATCAGGACTTGCGTTATATGCATCGTCAATCAGAGTATAGTCATTTACGTGGACAATATTCTGTCTCTGACCAGAAAATGTGGATAACTGTGCTTTGATAGCACTCATTGGAACATCATAGCGAAGACCGATCGCAATTGCAGCCAGGGCATTGGATACGTTATGTTTTCCAAGAACATTTAATGTGATATTTTCTTTCATATTACCGTAGTGGAATTCAAATAAAGTTTGTCCACCTTTTTCACGGATTTTTTCTGCACGGTAAGTACAATCATCTGCGAAACCGTAAAATTCATATGGTTTTTTGACATAATCGATATGTTTACGGATCATATCATTATCTCCATTTAAGAATAGGACACCATCTTCAGGCAGACCATTCTGGATATCTAATTTTTCGATACAGATATTGTCTCTGTGAACCCATCATCTCAATGTGTGAAACACCAACATTTGTGACAACACCAACGTTTGGATGGATGATATTACCAAGAGTTGTGATCTGTCCCTTTTCACTCATTCCCATCTCAAGAACACCGATTTCATCTTCGGATGTCAGATGATCTAATGTTAATGGAACACCAACCTGACTGTTTTGATTGCCAATCGTTTCAAATACTTTGTATTTGCCCTTTAAAAACATGTGCGATCATCTCGCGGGTTGTTGTTTTACCAACACTTCCAGTAACGCCGATGATCGGAAGAGACATTTTATTTCTGTAATAGGCAGCAATCTGCTGCATGGCTGTCAAAGTATCAGGAACTTTGATGTATGGAGCATTTCCTGAAGCTTCTGTATGTTCTTGTGTTAAGCAGGCACCGCCTTCTTTTAATGCATTAGGAATAAAAATATGGGCATCAACACGTTCTCCGATGATCGGTACAAATAAAGTGTTAGGACCGATCTCCATAGAATTCGTACTTAAGTGGTCAATCTTCATGGAAGGATCACCACATAAAAGTGTTCCGTCTGTTGCTTCTAAAATGTCTTGAATTGTTATATTCTCCATAGAAAACCTCGTTTCTTTCACTGTTAAATTTCAGCATAGGTGTGATTGATGATAACGGTTTAAAAAATTTATGCTGTTATCTACAGATTATAGCATAAAATGAAGTTGTATGATAAAATGATAGCCAGAAAATACAAAAACATATTAGAAGAAAAGAGGGTTCATGAGTTTTACGCATTTACATGTCCATACAGAATACAGTCTGCTGGATGGTTCCAGTAAGATCAAGGAGCTAGTTCATCAGGCAAAAGAGCTTGGCATGGACAGCATTGCGATTACCGATCACGGAGCTATGTATGGAGTGATCGATTTTTATAAGGCAGCGAAAGCAGAAGGGATCAAACCAATCATCGGATGTGAGATTTATGTAACAACTGGTTCAAGATTTGATAAAGAAGCCAGTCAGGGAGATAAAAGATACTATCACCTGGTACTTCTTGCCAAAAATGACACGGGTTACCATAACTTGATGAAGATCGTTTCCAGGGATTTACTGAAGGGTTTTATTATAAACCGCGAGTAGATTATGAAGTTTTGGAAAAATACAGCGAAGGTCTGATCGCATTAAGTGCATGTCTTGCTGGGGAAGTTGCAACTTATATCCGTGAAAATAACTACGAAAAAGCAAAGAATACGGCGTTGAGATTACAGGATCTTTTTGGAAAAGACAATTTCTTCCTGGAATTGCAAGATCACGGAATTTCAGACCAGACAAAAAGTAAATACGGCACTGCTTAAGATGTCAAAAGAGACAGGAATTGATCTGGTTGCTACAAATGATATTCATTATACATTTAAAGAAGATGCCGAGGCACACGATATCTTGCTTTGTATCCAGACGGGGAAGAAAGTGCAGGATGAAGACCGTATGCGTTATGAAGGAGGTCAGTATTATTTAAAATCTCCGGAAGAAATGCAGAGATTGTTCCCATATGCAAGAGAAGCGATCGAGAATACAGGAAAGATTGCAGAACGCTGTAATGTAGAAATCGTATTTGGAGAACAGAAAGTACCAGAATATGATGTTCCAGAGGGATACACTGCGGTTACGTATCTGAACCATTTATGCGAAGAAGGCTTAAAACGTCGTTATCCGAATATTACAAAAGAATTAAGAGAGCGGCTGGATTATGAATTAAAAACTATTGAAAAATATGGGATATGTTGATTATTTTCTGATCGTATGGGACTTTATTCATTATGCAAAAGAACATGGGATCGCGGTGGGACCTGGTCGTGGTTCCGCAGCCGGAAGTATCGTTTCTTATTGTTTGGAGATCACAGATATCGATCCGATCCGGTATCAACTGCTGTTTGAACGTTTCTTAAATCCAGAACGTGTATCCATGCCCGATATCGACGTGGATTTCTGTTATGAGAGAAGACAGGAAGTCATTGATTATGTTGTAAGAAAATACGGGAAAGATCAAGTGGTACAGATCATCACTTTTGGAACTATGGCTGCAAGGGCCGTGATCCGTGATGTCGGAAGAGTTTTGGATATTCCATATGCAAAAGTAGATGGAATATCAAAGATGGTTCCAAATGAATTAAATATTACGATCGATAAAGCATTAAAGATCAGCAAGGACTTGAGAAATGCTTATGAGCAGGACGAAGAAACACATTATCTGATCGATATGTCGAAGAGACTAGAAGGACTTCAAGACATGCTTCCATGCATGCAGCTGGAGTTGTGATCGGTAAGACAGCAATCGATGAATATGTACCTTTAGCGACAGGTGCAGATAATGCAGCGGTTACACAATTTACCATGACAACAATTGAAGAACTTGGTCTGTTGAAAATGGACTTCTTAGGATTACGTACATTAACAGTAATTCAGGATGCAGAGAAATGGTGCGAAGAAAAGTGCCGGATTTTGATATCACGAAAATTGATCCGACAGACAAAGAAGTTTATGAGATGATCGGAAATGGTCATACAGAAGGTGTGTTTCAGTTGGAAAGTTCAGGAATGAAGTCATTTATGAAGGAATTAAAACCAGCGAATATGGAAGATATTATCGCAGGGATTTCCTTGTATCGTCCGGGACCAATGGACTTTATTCCAGATATATCGAAGGAAAAAATCATCAGGAAAGTATTCATTATGAGTGTGAACAGATGGAAGAGATTCTGGAACCAACCTATGGCTGTATGGTCTATCAGGAACAGGTTATGCAGATCGTTATGAAACTAGCCGGATATACGCTTGGACGAAGTGACCTTGTACGTCGTGCGATGTCCAAAAAAAAAGGCGATGTCATGATCAAAGAACGACAGAATTTCGTTTATGGAAATGAAGAAGAAGGAATTCCAGGATGTATCAATAACGGTATTGATGAAAAGACAGCGAACCAGATCTGGGATGAAATGTTAGACTTTGCAAAATATGCATTTAACAAATCACATGCGGCAGCATATGCAGTGGTTGCCTATCGTACTGCCTATTTAAGATGCCATTATCCAGTAGAATTTATGGCAGCCTTGTTAACCTCTGTTCTTGGAAATACAAACAAGATTTCAGAATACAGTTATGCCTGCAAGAAGTTAGGAATTAAGATTTTGCCACCAGATATTAACTATGGAGAGGGTGCGTTCTCTGTAGACCATGGAAATATCCGTTATGGACTGACTGCGATCAAGAGTCTGGGACGGCCAGTCATTGAAGCGATCATAAGAGAACGAAATTTAAATGGACCATACAGAGATTTTTAAAGATCTCGTGGAACGATTATCAAGCAAAGAGATCAATAAACGAACTGTAGAAAATCTGATCAAATCGGGAGCTTTAGATTGTTTTCATGTAACAAGAAAGCAGCAGATGATCGTCTACGCCAGTGTGATCGACAGTATCCAGAAAGAACGGAAAAATGAGATCGCAGGACAGATGAGTCTGATGGACCTTCTTGGAGAAGAAGACCAGCAGTCTTTTTCAGATTTCCTATCCAGATGTTGGGGAATATGAGAAAGAGCAGAAACTTGCCATGGAAAAGGAAGTGCTTGGGATCTACGTCAGTGGACATCCTTTAGAGGATGATATAGAACGCCTTGAACGAAGTGTAACAGCACATACTTCTGATTTTGTGATCGATGAAGAAACAGGAAAGACAAAGATTCACGATCGGGGAAAGCTGTATCATTGGCGGTTTGATCAGTGAGATGAGTGTGAAACTTACGAAGAAGAATCAGAATATGGCATTTGTCACACTGGAAGACTTAAGAGGAACCGTGGAAGTTGTCGTATTTCCAAGACAGTATGCGACATATCAGTCTCTTTTAAGAGAAGATGCCAAAGTATTTATCAAAGGAACAACACAGATTTCTGAAGAAGAAAGCAAAGTCATATGTAATCAGATCATCAGTTTTGAGGATAGCAGACAGGAATTATGGGTACAATTTGCGGATAAAAAGCATTTTTTAAAGAAGAGGATGCATTAAAAGGTATTTTAACTTCCTATCCCGGTAAAAATCCAGTGGTGATCTATTGCAAAACAGAACGTGCTGTGAACCGTCTAGGGAGAGATTATATGGTTTCTGGTGACGAGAATTTATTATTTGATCTCGAAAAACGATATGGAAAAGAAAATATTCGGGTTAGATCGTTAGGAATATAACAAAGACTATTGAAAAAATTTCTTTAAATGGATTAGAATAAAAGCCAAGTTAAGAATTGTATGGATTAATAATTGGAGGATATTGCAAATGGGAAAACCAAACATTAAAACAATTGGAGTTTTAACAAGTGGTGGAGATGCACCTGCTATGAACGCAGCAGTGCGTGCCGTAGCCAGAATTGGTAAAGAAAGAGGATTAAAAGTCAAGGGAATCCGTAAAAGGTTACAATGGACTGTTAAACGAAGACATCATCGATTTAACACCAACAGAAACAGCCGATACGATTTTCCGTGGAGGTACAATCCTTTATACAGCAAGATGTGAAGAATTTAAGACAGAAGAAGGTCAGAAACGTGGTGCTGAGATCTGTAAAGCACATGGAATCGACGGACTGGTAGTTATTGGTGGAGACGGTTCTTTCCAGGGAGCTAGAAAGTTAGCAGCACTTGGAATCAACACAATCGCTGTTCCTGGAACAATCGACTTAGATATCGCTTGTACAGAATATACAATCGGTTTCGATACAGCTGTTAACACAGCGATGGAAGCGATCGACAAGATCCGTGATACATCAACATCTCATGAGAGATGTAGTATCGTAGAGGTTATGGGACGTGGAGCTGGATATATCGCATTATGGTGTGGTATGGCAACAGGAGCAGAAGATATCCTGATCCCAGAAAGCTTTGATGGAAACCTTCCTAAGGTAGAACAGCAGATCATCGAACATTTACTTCGTAACAGAGCAAAAGGTAAGACACATCATATGGTAATCAATGCCGAAGGTGTTGGACATTCTTACAGTATGGCGAAGAGAATCGAATCCGCAACAGGTATCGAAACACGTGCAACAATCCTTGGACATATGCAGCGTGATGGTAGCCCAACAGCGAAAGATCGTGTATACGCTTCTATGATGGGTGCTTACGCAGTTGACTTATTATGTGCAGGAAAGACAAACCGTGTTGTTGGATACCAGAACGGAAGATTCATGGATATGGACATTGATGAAGGACTCGCAATGACAAAAGATATCGATGAATATCAGCTTCAGATCGCACATTTATTAGGAAAATAAATAAAACATGATCTTAGAGGAATCCTGTTTATCTAGGATTCCTCTATTTCTCTATATAGAGCATTATTTTTATGAAAGAGTTACGACCGGTACAGGTCATATTGCTTGGATTTTTAATTACAATATTTGCAGGATCGATACTGCTTGCACTGCCGATCGCAACACAAAGCGGGCAGGCAACGCCTTTTATTGATGCATTATTTACAGCAACAACATCTGTGTGTGTGACGGGTTTGATCGTTGAGACAACAATGACACATTGGAGTATATTTGGGCAGGCAGTGATCATATTGCTTGTACAGATCGGAGGACTTGGTGTCATTACGATCACAACAGGAATGTTTTTTATGCTTCGAAAGAGGATCACTCTTGGAAATAGAATGTTGATTCAGGAGTCTATGGGTCTTAATACAATGACAGGTTTAGTTCCATTAGTTAAGAAGATTCTAATCGGGACAGGGATCATAGAAGGAATTGGAGCAGTTCTTTATGCGACTCAGTATGTGCCGGAATTTGGCATTGGATATGGAATATGGGCAGCAATCTTTAATTCAATCTCGGCATTTTGTAATGCAGGAATGGATATTGTAAGAGACGACAGTCTGCGAAGCTATGTGACGAATCCAGTTATGAATTTTACGACAATGGGGCTGATCATCCTGGGAGGTCTTGGATTTGTTGTATGGAAAGATCTTTGGCAGGGATTCAAAAAGATCGTAAAAAAGATAAAGTTCCTGTAAAAAGGATGATACAACAATGGAGACTTCAGACCAAGATCGTGTTATCCATTACGTCATTTTTGATCTTGTTTGGTACAATATTGATCTTTCTGTTTGAATATCATAATCCAGCAACTATGGAGAGTCTGTCATTGCCACAGAAGATACAGGCATCACTGTTTCAGTCTGTGACGACACGTACCGCAGGGTTTGAGACGGTAGCACAGGGCGCATTGACGGATGCATCTTCGCTGGTTTCTATGTTTTGATGATCATCGGAGGATCACCAACTGGTACTGCAGGCGGTGTCAAGACAGTGACATTCGCAATTCTTGTATTTTTTGTGTGCTCTCTGTGGCAAAACAAGAAGAATCAATTACGTTATTTAAACGAAGAGTTCCACAGAATCTGTTGGCCAAAAGCGCTTGCGATCATTGTGATCAACTTGATCGTGCTGATGACATCTGTGTTATTGCTGTTGGTATTTGATCATGGGACTTTTATGGATTCATGCTATGAATGTGTATCAGCACTCGCGACAGTTGGTTTAACCAAAGGATTGACACCGAATTTGACAATCGCAGGGAAAGTGATTATCATCATTACCATGTATTTAGGGCGTGTCGGACCGATTTCTATGGCGATCGGTTTTCACAGAAGAATAGAAAAAGATGGTCATGTATCCGGAACAGGATCTGATCTTATAAGTGAAATAGATTCATATTATAACATGATATCGCAACGGAGGTAACGGAGAAGAATGAAGAAGTCAGTTGCAGTTTTAGGACTTGGAAAGTTTGGAAGCAGTATCGCAAGGTCACTTGCCAAAGGTGGAGCAGAAGTACTGGCAGTTGATAAAGATGAGGATCTTGTAAGAGATATCGCAGATAAAGTAACTTGTGCAGTCTGTGTGGATATATCTGATAAGGAAATGATGAATAATATTGGACTGGAGGGAATGGATGCTGTTGTGATCGCAACGGCAGAACATCTTGATGCCAGTGTTATGGCTTTGATGATTGTCAAAGAGATCGGTGTGCCATATGTTCTTGCGAAGGCAGACGGAACTTTAAAAGGAGAGATATTAAAACGTGTTGGAGCCGATGAGATCGTTTATCCAGAAGAAGAGATGGGAGCAAGGATCGCAAACAATCTGCTTGGAGGAAGTATGACAGATCTGTTTGACCTTTCCGCAGATACAAGTATCGTTAAAGTACCAGCAAGAAAAGAATGGATCAATAAATCATTAGCAGATATTAATTTTCGTGGAAAATATAACGTTAACGTCATCGCGATCGAAGGAGAAGGTGGTGTTGACGGGGCTCCAGATCCAACGAAACCGATCAAAGATGAGGAAAATCTTGTGCTGATCGGTAAGAAAGAAGATCTGGTCAAATTAAGAAAATAATAGATCGGAGGTGGATAAGAATATGATCACAACCACTCAGAATAAGCAGATCAAACAGATCATCAAATTAAAGAAGAGTGCAAGAGAAAGAAGAAAACAAGAATTATTTCTTGTAGAGGGAATTCGTATGTTTACAGAGATCCCAGAAGAATATTTATATAAAGTCTATGCATCTGAAGATTTTTATAACGAACATAGAGTGATTTTTGAACATATGGATGTGGAATTGGTATCACCTCAAGTTATGAAAGAGATTTCCGATAATGATGACACCACAGGGAGTTCTTGCACTGGTGAAGATGATGAAATATTCTTTAGAAGATCTTCTAGAACAGGAAAAACCATTATTTCTGGTGCTTGAGAATCTTCAGGATCCGGGTAATCTCGGGACGATCCTTCGAACAGGAGAGGGTGCAGGGATCAATGGTGTTATCATGAGTCATGATACAGTAGATATTTATAATCCAAAGGTTACGCGCTCCACGATGGGATCAATATTTCGTGTGCCATTTGTCTATGTCGATGATCTTTTAGAAGTTGCAGAAACGATGAAAACAAAAGAATATCATCACGTATGCAGCACATCTCAATGGAACAGACTATACGAAGGAAGATTATCAAAAGGAACCGCATTTTTCATTGGCAATGAGGGAAATGGTCTGACAGATAAGTTGACAGACAAAGTACAGAAGAAGATTAAGATTCCAATGTGTGGTAAGGTAGAATCATTAAATGCAGCCATGGCATCAGGCCTTTTAGTTTATGAGGCAAGACGCCAGAGACAGGGGGTGGATTAAATGTATGCAGTTTATTGGCTGATCGCATCAGCCGTATTTTTACTTATTGAGATTCTGACACTGGGACTTACAAGTATCTGGTTTGCAGGTGGCGCAGTTGTTGCAGCGATCGCAGCACTATTTGGTGTTCCGTTTTGGGTACAGATGTTGTTATTTATCGTTGTAACATGCTTGTTGTTTGCTTTGACAAGACCAGTTGCAAAACGATATTTAAACAGCAAGGTGCAAAAAAACGAATACCGATGCATTGATCGGACAGACAGCACTTGTCAAAGAAACGATCAATAACATGGAAAGCAAAGGGTTGGTTCAGTTAAATGGCCAGGATTGGACTGCGAGAAGCTTTGAGGCTGGAGAAATCATTCCAGAAGGCAGCGAAGTGATCGTAAAAGAAATCCGAGGCGTGAAACTCATCGTAGAAAAGAGAGTATAAGATGATTATGTCGATTATTTTATTTATTATTGTTATCGCATTGCTTGCGATGATCATTTCATCCACAGTGCGTATCGTACCGCAGGCACAGGCTTATGTCGTGGAGCGTCTGGGAGCTTATCAGGGAACATGGTCTGTAGGACTTCATGTCAAAGTCCCATTTATTGATCGTGTTGCAAGAAAAGTCAACTTAAAAGAGCAGGTTGTAGACTTTGCACCACAGCCGGTTATCACAAAAAGATAACGTTACGATGCAGATCGATACAGTTGTATATTTTCAGATCACTGATCCAAAATTATACAGCTATGGTGTAGAAAATCCGATCATGGCGATTGAGAATCTGACAGCGACAACACTTCGAAATGTTATCGGTGATCTGGAATTAGACGAAACATTAACTTCCAGAGAGACAATTAATACTCAGATGAGAGCAACACTTGACGTTGCGACAGATCCATGGGGCATCAAGGTGAATCGTGTGGAACTTAAGAACATCATTCCACCAGCAGCCATTCAGGATGCCATGGAGAAACAGATGAAGGCTGAACGTGAACGAAGAGAAGCAATCTTGATCGCAGAAGGTGAAAAGAAATCTGCAATCTTACGTGCAGAAGGACAGAAAGAATCTATGGTCCTTCAGGCAGAGGGGAGATAAGGAAGCAGCAATCCTTCGTGCGGAAGCGAAGAAAGAAGCAACGATCCGTGAAGCAGAAGGTCAGGCAGAAGCGATCCGTGCGATCCAGAAAGCAAATGCACAGGGTATTGAATCAATCAAGGCAGCCAAAGCTGACGATGCAGTGATCCAGTTAAAGAGCTTAGAGGCCTTTGCCAAGGCAGCTGACGGCAAAGCAACCAAGATCATCATCCCATCAGAGATCCAGGGATGGCTGGTCTGGTAAAATCAATTACAGAAGTTGCCAAAGACGATGAGAAGAATATTGCAGATCTGATCGAAGAGCAGGTACAAGACACTGTAAAAGAACAGTAAGATCAGAAAATGTTTATGAAAATATGACAACCCTTGGCGGTATGCCGGAGCACTGAAGAGGTGTTCCGGCTTTTTGCCATGTTTGATATTGATGGGAGATAAAAGATGAAGACAATCGTTTGTTATGGAGATTCTAATACTTATGGCTATAATCCGGAAAATGGATTCCGTTATGAATATGAAGAACGATGGACAACCATTTTGCAAAAAGGAACTGAAAGATTCTGCGATCGTGATTCCGGAAGGATTAAACGGCAGAACAACAAGTTTTGAAGATGAGTTAAGACCAGGAAGAAATGGTGCAACATATTTAGATCCATGTTTACACAGCCACGGACCGATCGATCTGGTAGTGTTAATGCTTGGAACGAATGACCTTAAGATCCGTTTTTCAGGCAACACCAACAGATATCGGAAAAGGGATCGACCGTCTGATCAAGATGATCAAATCGATCACTCCACAGAAGAGACAAGATGGACAATCCGCAAAGATCCTTTTAATGGCACCACCGCATCTGGGGGATGATCTGACAGAGATTCCAAGTGGAGAGGAAATGGGATTTGAAAGAGGAATCAGTTATTCCAAGAGACTGGCACCGATTTATGAAGACTGGGCCAAGTTTCATAATATCGAATTTCTGGATGCAGCAAAGTATGCAAACCCCTTCTGAAATCGATGCCTGTCACCTGACAAGAGAAAGCCATAGAAAATTGGCAAAATGGTTGCCAAAAAATGCAAGGAAATCCTTGAAATATAGCGGTTTCGGGTTGTTTTCAAAGATGCATTCCTATATAATAACAACTATATGATGTCTGCCAGGGATCAAAGGGCAGAGACATGACGATACAAGAAAATGGAGGAACAAAAGATGGACGCAAAGACAAGCTTAAAGGGAAGAAGTTTCTTAACATTAAAAGACTTTACACCAGAAGAAATTGGTTATTTTTTAGATTTAGCAGCGAAATTAAAAGTAGATAAGAAAAAAGGGATCACAGGAAACAGTCTAAAAGGGAAAAATATCGCTCTTTTATTTGAAAAACCAAGTACAAGAACAAGATGTTCATTTACGATCGGTTGTGTTGATGAAGGTGCTCACCCAGAATATCTTGGAAAAGATGATATTCAGTTAGGACATAAAGAATCTGTAGAAGATACAGCAAGAGTTCTTGGAAGAATGTTTGACGGGATCGAATTTCGTGGATTCTTACATGAGAACGTAGAGAAATTAGCAAAATACAGTGGAGTTCCAGTATGGAATGGTTTAACAGATGATTACCATCCAACACAGATCTTAGCGGACTTCTTAACATTAAGAGAACAGTTTGGAGAGATCAAAGGATTAAACTTCGTATTCGCTGGAGACGGAAGAAATAACATGAGCAACTCTTTAATGATCGGATGCAGTAAGATGGGATTGAATTTCACATGCTTAGCACCAAAGAGTTTATGGCCAAATGAAGAACTGGTAAAACAGTGCGAAGAGTATGCGAAAGAATCTGGAGCTAAGATCCGTTTTACAGAAGATGTGAAAGAAGCTGTGGAAGGTGCAGACTGCATTTACACAGACGTATGGGCATCTATGGGTGAAGAAGACAAGGCAGCAGAAAGAATTGCTTTATTAAGACCATATCAGGTAAATAAAGAAATGTTAGAGATGACAGGAAAAGATACTACAGTTGTTATGCATTGCCTGCCAGCAGTTAAAGGACATGAGATCACAGAAGATGTTTTTGAACATTATGCAGATGTGATTTTTGATGAAGCAGAAAATCGTATGCACACGATCAAAGCTGTTATGGTAGCGACTTTAGGAGAATATTAGGAGATAGGATATTCAATGAAAAGTAAGATTCTCAAGGAATTAAAGAATGCAGATGATTATATATCAGGACAGCAGCTTTGTGAGCGGTTGGGAGTTTCAAGGACTGCTGTCTGGAAGCATATCAAAGCATTAAGAGCAGAAGGTTACGAGATTGATTCTGTGACAAATAAAGGCTATAAACTTATGATGGAACCAGATCTTTTGACAAAAGAAGAAGTAGCATCCTGCCTTCATACCAAATGGCTTGGAAAAAGATCTTCATTGTTATGAGACAATGGATTCTACAAATCTTGAGATCCGTCGTCTGGCAGAGGCAGGTGCCGGTCACGGAACCGTTGCGATCACAGAAGAACAGACGATGGGAAAAGGAAGAAGAGGACGAAGCTGGTTGGCAGAAGCTGGAGCAGGGATCGCGATGAGCTTTCTTCTAAAACCTCAGATCGAAGCTCAGAATTCTTCTATGCTTACGTTAGTTACTGCATTAGCGGTAAATGAAGCAATCTGTGAGACAACAGGAATTCGGGCAAAGATCAAATGGCCAAACGATATCATTGTGAATGGAAAGAAGATCTGTGGAATCCTAACAGAGATGAGCCTTCAGATGGATGAGATCAATTACATTGTAGTGGGACTTGGTATCAATGTAAATATCGATCATTTTCCAGAAGATTTAAGTGATAAGGCAACTTCACTCCAGATCGAGGGAGGAAGAAAGATCAAGAGAGCTCCATTGGCAGCGAAAGTGTTAGAATGTTTTGAGAAATATTACGATATGTTTTTGAAGACAGAAGATCTTAGCATGTTGCAAGATGAATACAATAAACTTCTGGTACATACAGACCAGAAGATCAAGGTTGTCAGAGGTTCCAAAGAAGAGATATTCTTATCAAGAGGCATCAATCATCGTGGAGAATTACTGGTAGAGGATGAAGATGGAAAGGTATCAGAAGTTTCATCCGGAGAGGTATCAGTAAGAGGTATCTTGGGATACGTATAAGAGATTCCGAGAATATATACAAGAAACAAGGAGAAATACAAAAACATGTATCAGGATAAAGTTACATTATGCGGTTCCAATGCATATGAGAAGAAATATTACTTAAACCCTGATTTTTCTGGATTACCAGAACAGATCAAACAGGAACTGCAGATTGCATGTGTACTATTTACAGCAGAAGTCGGCGGAGTCTTGACATTAGAGTTCGATGAAGAAGGCAAATTAAATTTTGTTACTCATGTGGAAGATAATGATTTCTTTTACGATGAGATCGGAAGTGAACTGATGATCAAGAAACTAAGACAGGAAAAACAGGATTTCTGGGAGTCCTTGGAACTATATTATAAAATATTCCTTTTGGGAGAAGATGAGGTATAAATTATGTTATTAGCACTCGATGTTGGGAATACCAATATAACGATCGGCGTATTCAAAAGAAAAGAGATTATAGAGGTATTTCGAATTACAACAAAGTTACCAAGAACATCCGATGAATTTGGAATTCTGATTTCAAGCCTATTAAAGGAAAAAGGATTGGATGAAGGTGAAGTGAAGGCAGCGATCATAGGATCCGTTGTGCCAAATATCATGCATTCACTGAGTAGTGGTTTGATCAAATATTTTGATGTAAAACCGATCATTGTAGGACCTGGGATCAAGACAGGGATCAATCTTGGAAGATTTAATCCAAGAGAAGTTGGAGCAGACAGGATCGTGGATCTGGTTGCAGGATATGAAATATATGGCGGACCAGCACTCGTCATTGACTATGGAACTGCAACAACATACGATATTGTCACAGAGAATGGCGTATTCTTAGCAGGTGTGATCGCACCGGGAATTCGCACTTCAGCAAATGTACTATATAGAGATGCAGCACGTCTGCCAGAGATTGAAATCTTAAAACCAAAGACGATCCTTGCAAACAGCACGATTGACAGTATGCAGGCAGGTTTGTACTATGGAGTTGTTGGTGAGACAAAATATATGGTACAGAAGATGAAAGAAGAGACAGGCTTTGATAACATGAAAGTTATCGCAACCGGAGGCCTTGGAAATATGATCGCACAGACGGTTGATGAGATCGACTATTACGATCCAACATTAACATTGAAGGGATTACAGATCATTTATGAGAAGCAATAAATTAAAACCTCTGGTTATTGGAGATATTACAATTGAACACCCGTTAGCACTTGCACCGATGGCAGGAGTTACAGATCTACCATATCGTTTGTTATGTAAAGAACAGGGTGCTGGAATGATGTGCACTGAGATGGTAAGTGCCAAAGGGTTATACTATGGGAACCGTAAATCTGAGCCATTGATGGCAACAGATCCGAAGGAAATTCCAGTAGCGATCCAGATTTTTGGATCCGATCCAGAGATCATCGGTCAGATGGCAGCGAAAGTCAATGATGGGCGGTTTCAGATGATCGATATCAACATGGGATGTCCGGTTCCAAAGATCGTGAATAACGGTGATGGATCCGCATTGATGAAGAATCCGGAATTAGCAGGGAAAGTGATCAAAGCAGTTGTAGATGCTGTGGATATCCCGGTTACAGTTAAGATCCGAAAGGGATTTAACGATGAATTGATCAATGCACCAGAGATGGCACAGGTTGCACAGGAGAATGGAGCAGCAGCGATCGCAGTTCATGGAAGAACAAGAGAACAGTATTATTCAGGAACTGCAGACTGGTCCATTATCCGCAAAGTAAAAGAAGCTGTTGATATTCCTGTCATTGGAAATGGTGATATCACATGTGCCAAGGATGTATTAAGAATGCAGGAAGAAACAGGCTGTGATGGATTTATGATCGGAAGAAGAGCAAAAGGAAATCCATGGATCTTTTAAAGAAATCTTACATTTCTTTGAGACAGGAGAAGAAATGCCAAGACCATCCTTAGAAGAAGTTGTTGCCATGATGTTGAGACATGGACAGATGATGATCGATTTTAAAGGAGAATACATCGGAGTCCGTGAGATGCGGAAACATGTCGCATGGTATACATTCGGTTTTCCAGGGGCAGCAAAACTTCGCGAGAAGGTAAATCATACAGAGACATACGAAGACTTAGAAGAATTACTGCAAAATTATCTCAAAGCCACGAATGGCAGGGATTAGGAATTGACAAAAGAAACTTAGGTAAGATATAATTAATCAGTTAACATTTAGAACGAAAGGAATAGTGTTATGGCAGAGGCAAAGAAGAATATATTAACCCCAGACGGTTTAAAAGCATTAGAAGATGAATTACAAGAATTAAAAGTCGTAAGACGTAAAGAGATCGCACAGAAGATCAAAGAAGCAAGAGAACAGGGTGACTTATCAGAGAACGCGGAATATGATGCAGCCAAAGATGAACAGCGTGACATGGAAGCACGTATCGAAGAGATCGAAAAGATCTTAAAGAACGCCGTTGTTATCGATGAGAAGTTTGAAAAAGGTGTCATCAGTCTTGGATGTCACGTATTATTAGAAGACATCACTCTTGGAAAAGAAGTAACATACCATATCGTAGGTTCTACAGAAGCAGATATCCTTCAGAACAAGATTTCCAATGAAGCACCGATCGGTAGAGCTTTACTTGGAAAGAAGATCGGAGATGTCGTATCCGTAGAAGGAATCAATCAGGTAAACGACTTCAGAGTCATTGATGTACAGAGAAAGTAAGAGGAAGTAAGAAAAGTGGCACAGCAGAATAAAGATACAAACGAACTGATCAAAGTAAGAAGACAGAAACTGGCTGACTTACAGGCAGCGGGGAAGAATCCGTTCGAGATCATGAAATATGATGTAACACATCATTCAAAAGAAATCAAAGATAATTTTGAAGAATTAGAAGGAAAAAAAGTAGCAGTTGCAGGACGTTTAATGTTCAAACGTGTGATGGGTAAAAGCATCTTTCTGTAACGTACAGGACCTTCAGGGTGGAATTCAGGCATATGTAGCAAGAGATGAGATCGGTGTAGAATCTTATCAGGATTTCAAGAAGATGGATATCGGAGATATCGTAGGTATCAAAAGGTAAAGTCTTTGCTACAAAGACAGGAGAGAAATCTATACATGCAGAAGAAGTGATTTTATTATCTAAGAGTTTAAAACCACTTCCAGAGAAATTCCACGGATTAACAGATACAGATACAAGATATCGCCAGAGATATGTTGACCTGATCATGAATGAAGAATCCAAAGAAGTATTCATCAAACGTTCTAAGATCATCAGCAAGATCCGTTCTTACCTAGATGGACAGGGATTCATGGAAGTAGAAACTCCGATGTTAGTATCCAATGCAGGTGGAGCATCAGCAAGACCATTTGAGACACATTACAATGCATTAAGTGAAGATGTAAAATTACGTATTTCCCTAGAGTTATACTTAAAGAGACTGATCGTTGGTGGACTTGAGAAAGTTTACGAGATCGGACGTGTATTCCGTAACGAAGGTGTTGACACACGTCATAACCCAGAGTTTACATTAATGGTGCGGTCAGTCAGCTCTATAATATGAGTATTCTCTTCCTGAGCTATAATCCATACTTTATAGTTTCCACATTCATCACTATCTCCAACAAAAGAAATATTACTTGGTTCAGCAACACCACTTTTTTCAATATATCTCTCTATTTGGGAAATAGATAAAACTGTGTCAATCCAAAGAGCATCGGCGTATGTTGATTTTTCTCCTTTACTATTTGTGATTTCATAGCCATAAGTAGATACATAAATTACACTATCTGAGTCAGCAGACTTAATCTGTGCTACAAAGTTTTGTAAAGGATTAATATCTTCTTCGTCTAAACAAAAACTATTATAATCCTTACTTTTTTTATCAAAGTAATTATCAAATCCCATCAGAACATCATCAT
>VOFC01004395.1_pt1 | contig 18351 bp, 35 predicted proteins | sample 5384161 | NCBI WGS metagenome assembly VOFC01 (sample SAMN12384722, study PRJNA508395) | human gut metagenome | isolation source: healthy gut B | host: Homo sapiens
AGCAATTATCTACTAATATGCAACAGTTGCAAGAGTTGGATAATCAAATGGCTCAATCACAAGAAGAAATAAATACTATTAATGTACAAATTAATGAGTTAATATCACAGATTTCAGAAAATGAGGAAAAATTTAAAAAAAACACAAAAGCAATATAATAAAATTCAGGAATTGGTAGATGCTAGGATGTTGAAATTATATGCAACTCCTAAGTTTCAATCATTACAGATATTGTTGGAAGCCAAAGAGTGTGACAGATTTTTGACAACATATTATGCAATACAAAATGACAAAGGCTGACAAGGAAATTTATTAGAAACTGTAAAAAGACAAAGAGATGAAATAGAAACAACAAAAAATATTAGAAGAAAAGAAAAAAACAAGTAATAGCAAGTAAACAGGCACAACAAACAAAGACTCAGGTGATAGCAAATACAAAGACTATGATGAGAGAATATTACATAAGTAAATTATCAACAGAAGAGCAAAAAGCTACAAGCTAAGATAGATGAATATAATAGTCAAGTTGCAGAGGTTGATGCAGAAATAAAAATGCTATTAATAAATAGTATTAGCAAAGATTATATAGGTGGTGCTATGACATGGCCGATACCAGGATACACAACAATAACATCAGAATATGGAATGAGAGTTCATCCTATAACAGGTGCATATAAATTACATACAGGTACAGACATAGGAGCTCCAATGGGAGCAGACTTTGTGTCAGCTGCTAAAGGGGTAGTAATAAAAGCTACAATGAACCCTGCATATGGAAACATGGTAATAATTGACCATGGAGGAGGTGTCCAAACATTATATGCACACGGAAGTGAGATATTAGTACAAGTTGGACAAGAAGTTGAAGCAGGGACACCAGTTTAAAAGTAGGTTCTACTGGATATTCGACAGGACCACATGCACATTTTGAGATAAGAATAAATGGCCAAACTGTAAACTCCTTTAGAATATTTGTTATCAGATGATTTTAATAAAAATTAAGAAGAAAATAAAAGTAATACTGGAAAGAAACAGATACAAATGATTAATAATTAAAGAATAAAATATATAAGAGAGGAAGAAAATATATGAGAAAAACATTTGCTAAAATTTTAGGGATTATGATATCATGTGTGCTTATATCTCAAACGATGACTGTATATGCAGTGACAACTCAAAAAGATTTAAAAACAAACAGTCACAGATAAATGATCAGATAGAAGAGGCAAAAAGAGGAAAAAAAAGGAATTAGAAACGCAAAAATCTGAAACAATGAAAAACAAGTGGAAAGCTTAAGAAATAAAATAATTACAGCTGAAGATGAAGTTGATGATTTACAGACAAGAGTTGATGATTTACAGGCACAAATAACTCAAAAAGAAAAAAGATATAAAATCAAAAGAAGATGAATATAATAAACAGATGGAATTATTGGATGAAAGAATGTTAAAATGTATTCTACACCTAAAACAGGTTATCTTGAAACATTTTTTAAATGCTTCAAGTATGACAGATTTTTTAGCAAAATATTATGCTGCATCTGAATTAGTGTCATATGATAAAAAACTAATGAAAGAAACTAAAGAACAAAAAAGAACAAATAGAAAATGAAAAAATTGAAATTGAAAATAATAAAAAGAATTAGATAGTTCGCTATCAGAAAAAAAAAAAGAAATCAAATGAATTAAAATCTTTAAAAAAGGATAAAGAAACACAAGTTGCAAACTTAGCAGATGAAGAAAAAGAAAAAGAAAAAGAGATAGAAGCATTTGAAGAAGATAAGAGACACAAATACAGGCACAATTAAAAAGATAGCAGAGGAAGAGGCAAAAGAGGAACAAGAACAATACATCAAATAATATAACAACAAAACCAAGTGCAAGTGGATATATATTCCCAGTAAGAGGATTGAGCAAGGCTAATATAAATAACAAAAATTATCCATCATATGCAGGACACACTGGTGTTGACGTAAATATAGGTGTTACTGGAAAAGATGTTGTTGCAGTTAAAGCTGGAACTGTTGTTATATCAACTGCCAAAATAAATAGTGAAGGAAATTACTTTAGTTATGGTGAATATGTGGTTATAAGTCATGGAGATGGTACAATGACTTTATATGGTCATATGCTAGCAAATTCAAGAAAAGTTAAGGTTGGAGATAAAGTTTCACAAGGGCAAACAATAGGAACAGTAGGTTCAACGGAAATTCATCAGGAACACACTTGCATTTTTGAAGTAAGAATAAATGGAAAACCTGTAAATCCATTACCATATTTACCATAGTAAATTACTATAAATTTTATAAAAAGGAGTTTTACAAAAATGGAGGATGAAAATTATTTAAAAAGACAGAAATTTTATAAAGTAGTTATGTTAGTAATACTAACTGCTTTTTGACTTTTATATTTACAACAGTATATATAACAAATAAATATAATAATACAAGTGAAGAAAATAAAACAATTTCGTCAGTATTTGGAGGATCATCAAAAGATGAACAATTATCAAAAAAATATAAAATATATAAAAAGTATATTAGATAAATATTATTTAAATGATATTGATGAGGAAAAAGCAGCAGAAGGTGCAATAGAAGGATATGTTGCTTCATTAGGAGACCCATATACTGAATATATTCCAAAAAGATGAAATGGGAGATTATACTGCAAATTTAATGGAAATTATGTTGGAGTGGGAATATACATGGTACAAAATACTAAAGATAACACAATAGTAGTATTAACACCAATAAAATATAGTCCAGCTGAAGAAGCTGGAATACTTCCAGGAGACATAATAAAAAAAATTAATGGAATAGAATATAATGGAGAAAATATGACAGCAGCAGCAAATAATATAAAAGGAGAAGAAGGAACAAGTGTTAAACTAGAAAACAAAAAGAGGACAGGAAATAAAAAACATTTGAAATAACAAGAAAAAAAAATAACAACAAATCAGTAATAGCTGAAAAATTAGAGAATAATATAGGATATTTAGAAGTAACAAGTTTTGATGAAAATACTGCTAGAAAATTTTAAATCTAAATATGAAGAGTTAAAGGCACAAGGAATTGATTCATTAATAATAGACTTAAGAAACAATGGTGGAGGATTAGTAGAAGAGGCATTAAAAATAGTTGACTATATTGTTCCAAAAGGAAAAGAATTATTAGTAACAGTAGACAAAGATGGAAAATGAAAAATCGAGAAATCAAAAAGAAGATGTTTTTAATAGATATGCCAATTGTGGTACTTGTAAATAAAAATTCTGCAAGTTCATCAGAAATTTTAGCAGGTGCACTTAAAGATTTAAATGAGCTACAATAGTGGGAACTACAACATATGGAAAAGGTGTAATTCAACAGTTTTGACTCTTAGAAGTGGTGCAGGATTAAAAAGTTACAGTTGAAGAATATTATACACCAAATAAAACAAAAATTAATGGGGTAGGAATAGAGCCTAATGAAAAAGTTGAGTTGCCAGAAACTGTAACAAAATTAACAATATTTAGAATAATTTTAGTTCCAGTTATGATGATTAATACCATATTGATAATTTAGTAGGTTTCAGGCTGAATTTTTGGGAATTTCAAAAGCTTTTTGGATAATGAATTTAATATTTATTGTAGCATCAATAACAGATAAATTAGATGGATATATTGCAAGAAGTAGAAATCAAGTAACAACATTTGGAAAATTTTTAGATCCATTGGCAGACAAAATATTAGTTTTATCAGCATTAGTTATTTTAGTAGAATATGGTAAAATACCATCATGGATACCAATAATAGTATTAGCAAGAGAATTTATTGTTTCTGGATATAGACTAATTGCAGTAGAAAAGGATGGAAAAGTAATTTCTGCATCAATATGGGGGAAAATTAAAAACAGTAACTCAAATGATAGGAATAATTTTTGCATTTTTAGATAAATTTCAATTTTGGACAATTTATATTTAGAGTTCAACACAAGCTGATGTCAAATAAATTCAGCTGGAATATATATGACAACAGGACAATATATAATAAATATAATAACAACAATAATGTTAACATTATCTGTAATAGCAACAATATTCTCTGGAATAAACTATTTAAAAGATGGAAAAGACTTGTTTAAAGATTAAAACTATTGACAAAATAAAAAATAATATAATATACTACATAAACAAAATTATGAATTTTGGAAAATATTTAAATGTTTTCAAAAATATTTTATGCATAAGAAAGGATAGCGATTATTATGGAAGAAAAAGAAGTAATATTAACACAAGAAGGATATGATAAAATAGAAAAAGAACTAGAATTTTAAGAACAGAAAAAAAAGAACAGAAATTGCAGAAAGAATAAAAGTTGCATTAGGCTTTGGAGATTTATCAGAAAATTCGAATATGATGAAGCTAAAAATGCACAAGCTGAAAATGAAGGAAAAATAGCAGAGTTAGAAAATAAAATAAGACATGCTAAAATAATAGATGAAGCAGAAATAGATACAAAAACTGTTCAAATAGGAAATACTGTAAAATTATATGATGTAGAATTTGAAGAAGAAGTTGAATATACAATAGTTGGATCAACAGAAGTAAACTTGGCAGAAAACAAAATATCTAATGAATCACCAATAGGAAAAGCATTATTAGGAGCAAAAAAAAGGAAGTACAGTTGAAGTTAATGCACCAGCAGGTGTTATAAAATATCAAATTTTATCAATAACAAAATAATTTAAAGAAATGTCAAATATTTGTTTGACATTTCATTTCTTTTATGATAGTATATAGTCATGATAAACGGAATAAATGTTCTATATAAAAGGAGAAGTGATTAAATGGGAACAAGAGCTGAAACTACTAAAAAAGAAAAAGCAATTTTAAAATTTATTGAAAAACAAGTTATAGAAGACGGATATCCACCATCTGTAAGAGAGATTGGAAAAGCAATAGGATTAAGTTCTACTGCGACAGTACATGCTTATTTAGCAAAACTAGAAAAACAAGGATACATAAAAAAAGAAGATAAAAAGGAAGAACACTAAAAGTTATAAAAAGGAAGTAATGGTGAACCATATGTAAAATCTTCAAAAGATTTTTATGTGTTCAAAAAAAGAATTAGTAGATGTTCCAGTTATTGGTAGAATAACAGCAGGACAACCAATCCTAGCAGTCGAAAATGTTACAGATACATTCCCAATTCCAGTAGATTTCGTGGGAAACAGTGAAAGTTTCATGTTAACAGTAAGAGGAGAAATGAAGCAACAGTAAAAACATTTTACAAAGAAAAAGACCATATAAGACTTCAACCAGAAAATCATACAATGGATCCAATAATAGTGCCAGATTGTAGAATTTTAGGCAAAGTTGCAGGAGTTTTTAGAAAAATGTAAATAAAAAATTAATATAAAATAGCAAGAAAAATTTGCTATTTTATTATTGATATAATATAATTAAAAAAAAAGAGGAGAACAAACAAATGAAGCACAAAATGACCTAAAAATAAGATAGATAAAGAAAGAAAAAAGAAAATGATATTAAAAAAGAATAGTAATAATTGCAATTTTGTTGCTGTATTTAATTTTGTATTAAAAAGCAGAAAAACTATCTGAAAGAGAAAACAAATGAAATTAATTTAGTATTAAATAACAAAAAAATGTAACATCAAATGACTAAAAAATGAAATAAAAAAAGAAAAATGGAATTATTTATATGTCAAAAGATGATATGAAAAAATTTTATTTTTGATAAATATATAAATATTGAAGATGAAATAAAGAGGTTGTAACAACATATGAAAACAAATAGCCAGTATAGGATTTGAAACAAACAAATTGACTTTAAATGGAGCAACTAAAAAAATATCAGCACATGCAATTAAAGAAAATGATGTAATATATTTACCAATTATAGAAATGAAAGATGTATATAATTTGAAATAAATAATATGAAGATACTAAAATAATAATAGTTGATTCCTTTAACAAGAAAAATAAAAAAGCATATGCAAAATCAAACCTATCTGTAAAATGGAAAGCAAACTTTTTTTTTTCAAAAAACGATTAGTAAACTTCAAAAAAGGAGATGTAGTAGTCGCAATTGATGAAAAAGATGGATGGACAAGAATTAGAACAGAAAATGGAAATGATAGGTTTTGTAAAAAAGCAAATAAATTAACAAATTATACAACAACAAGAGATGACTGGGAAGAAGAAAAACAAATAACAACAAAAAATAAATATGTTTTGGGATTATTAGAACAGGTCAGGTAGTTGATGGAGTGAATGTAGTTTCACCATCATTTTTCTACTTAGATAAAAGTGATGGAACTTTAAAAGATAATGTTGGAGATGCAGGTCTTTTCATACATAAAATGGGCACATTCAAACGGATATAAAAAGTATTAATGATATCAAATGCAGAAGCTGGAATAAAGATAACATCAACAATCTTAAATAGCTATACAAAAGACAAGAATTAATAGAAAGTATTGTTGACAAATGTGCACAATATGACATAGATGGAATAAATGTTGATTTTGAAAATATATATGAAGCTGATAAAGACAAATATTCAAGGTTTATAATAGAGTTGGTGCCAATGAATGTTAGAAATGAAATTAGTTACATCTGTAGATGTAACAGCACCAGATGGGACCCTGAGATTGGTCATTATGTTTTGATAGAGGTGTTTTTAGGAAATGTAGCAGACTATTTAGTATTTATGGCTTATGATCAATATGGAACCTCAATCACAAAACCAGGCACAACAGCAGGTTTGAACTGGGTTGAAACAAGTTTAAAGAAAAATAATAGACATGATGAAGTAGATACAGAAAAATAATTTTAGGAATGCCATTTTATACTAGACAGTGGACAATAGATGCAAATGGCGAGATTAAAGATAATCAGTTGTTAATATGATGAATGTTAAAATACCAAACAATGTTGAAAAACAATGGGATGATACACTAAAACAATATTATATAGAATATGCATCTGGAAAAAATACTATTAAAATGTGGATAGAAGATGGAACTTCAATTAAGGAAAAGTTGCATTAGTTACTAAATATAAATTAGGAGGAACATCTTGTTGGATAGAGATTTAATAAATGCCATAAATTCAAGTGGTATAGACATATTTGATGGAAGATGGCTAGAAAAATATTTAGTATTTGAAATATTAGATTATGTAATAAAACAAATAGGGTTAAAAAGGGAAGAAATTGAATTTGCAATAACGACAAATGAAATTACAGATATCAGTATAGAGATAATAAGAACACTAGCAACACAATATAGAAGATTAACAGTTGTAACAAATCATATAGAAAAATTGAAAAAGATAGAAAAAGAAATATATGAAAAACATGGAGTTTTGATAGTTATATCCAACAATCAGAAAAAAAGTTTGTTAAGGCCACGAATAATACTAAATTTAGATTTTATAAAGAAGTATTAAATAGATATAAAATAAATGAAAAAAGCAATAATTATAAATTTGGAAGGAAATATGAAAAATAGAATCAAAAACGTTTTAATGGAATAAATATAAATGATTATGAAATAGAGGTTGGAAAAGAAGAAATCGTTTGGAGAGAGAATGCAAAGAAATTTAAAATAAAGATTTACTTGAAGCAATTATGTATATGAAAGACAGTTTTAATAATATACGTAATAAGATATCAAAAAATAAAATTTCAATAAAAAGAGGGTTAGGAGTGAATGGAAAAATGGAGAAAGATTTTCTTAAAAAGTTTCTTTTTTTAGAAAATGTATTATAATGTTGTCAAATGTTTAAAAATTATAAAATCCATTTTATGCCAAAGGGAGGATAAAAAATGGGGAAAAAAAAAAAAATCAACAAATAATGGAACATATAGAAAAATAGAAAAACAAGAAATAAAACAGTAGAAAAAAGGGAAATAAAGACAAAAAGTTAAAAAAAAAGAAACTAAAATGAAATTAAAATACAAACATCCAAAACTAGCATTATTTTTGAAAATAATTTTAATTATTTTTGTGATTTTAATAGTAATAGGGAGCAGGTGTTGCAGTAGGATTAATATATGGACTTTATGGGGAAGATTTTTCAATAGACATGTCAGAATTGATAATGAAAGAGAATTCCATGATAATGGATACAGATAAAGAAGTTCTGGCAGAATTAAATGGAGATGAAAGTAGAAAATAATAACACTTGAAGAGATGTCGGATATTTACCAAAAGCATATATATCAATAGAAGATGAAAAGATTTGAGCAACATCATGGTGTAGATATAAAAGAACAGGAGCAGCAGTGCTTTCATTTGTAACACATGGTGGAAAATCAACAGCTGGTGGTGGAAGTACAATAACACAACAAGTTGTAAAAAATATAACCCATGAAAAAGCAAAGTGGTGCAGCAGGTGTTTAAGAAAAGTTAAAAGGAATGGTCAAAAGCATATCAAATAGAAAAGTAATGTCAAAAAGACCAAATAATAGAATTATATTTGAATTTAATATATGTAGGAAATGGTGGAAGTGAAAACACGGAGTTGAAATTGGATCAGAATATTATTTTAATAAAACAGCTAAAGATTTAAGTATAGCTCAATGTGCATTTTAGCAGGAATAAATCATTCTCCTAATGCATATAATCCATATTCAGGAAAATGATGTAACAGAAAAAATTTTAAAAGAACAAAAACAGTGTTATCACAAATGAAAAAATTTCAATTATATAAATCAAGAAGAATATGATAATGCTGTTGCTGAAGTTGAAGCAGGATTTAAATTTGAAAATGGTGTTAAAGGAAATGTATATTCTTCACACACAGATGCATTGATAACACAATTAACTCAACAAATAATGGAAGAAAAACAAATATCAAAAGATGCAGCAGAAACATATTTACAAACAAGTGGCCTAAAAATATATTCAACACAGGTATCATCAATACAAAAGGTATGGAAGCAGAATGGAAAAAGTAAATACAAAAAGAACTAAAAATAAAATGGAAAATCTAAAAAACAGATGAAAACAGGCATCAATTCTAGCAGAAGGTGCAGCAGTAGTTAATAGAACCATCAACAGGAAAAGTTGTTGGAGCAGTAGGTCAATTAGGAGAGAAAAACAAATCAAGAGGATTAAACAGAATAAATTCAAAAAGACAAACAGGGTCATCTATAAAGCCATTAGCAGATGTGTTGCCTGGAATTGAAGAAGGAATAGTAACACCAGCAACAATTTATGCAGATTTAAAACAACATTTAATCAAAAAGATTATGAGCCACCAAAAACTATAATAGATTCACAGGGTTAACAACAATAAGAACAGCTGTAACAACATCTCAAAATATACCATTTCCTAAAAATAATGGCAGAATTAACACCAAAAAGTCAATAGAATATATAAAAAAAATGGGAATTTCATCATTGTGCATGCAAAACAAAAATAAAGACCATAATGATGAAATTTATCATTAGCAATAGGTGGAATGACATATGAGTAAGTCCATTAGAGATGGCAGGAGCATATGCAGCTGTTGCAAATGATGGAAATTACATTGACCAACATTCTATACTAAAGTAGAAGATTCAAATGGAAAAGTAGTTTTAGAACCAAAACAAAAACGGAAAAAGTATGTTCAGCAGAAACAGCATATATTATTAAAAAGTTTAATGCAATCTGTTATAAATGGTGCTGATGGATATGCAGGAACTGCTAAATATTGTGCAATTAATGGAATTGATGTAGCTGCAAAAACAGGAACTACAAACAGTTCTAAAGATAGATGGCTATGTGGATTTACAAATTATTATGCATGTGCTGCTTGGTATGGATTTGATGATCCTCAAAGAATTAACTTTTCTGGAACAAACCAGCAGGACTGTTATTCTCAGGAATAATGTCAGAAATTCACAAGGGACTAGAAAATTCAACATTTAAAGTTCCAGACAAAAATAGTACATGCGACAATATGTAGAACAAGTGGTAGAATAGCAACTAATAAATGTTCAAGTACATATGATGAAATATTTGTTGATGGACATTTACCAGAAGAGTGTGATGCACATCAAAATCAATATACAATATGTAGGGAATCAGGTCGATTAGCAAATGAATTTTGTCCGTCAAAAGAGAGAAGATCTGCTAATTATGTTGTAGAAAAAAGAAAGATTAGGATTATGGACAACACATGGTATTGGAACTACTATGGGAACAGCACCAACAGAATATTGTACAATACATAAAAAAGCTGCAGAAGTCAAAAGTTACACAACCAACAGTTCCAGAAACTCCAACAGAACAACCAAATGTTAATACAGAACCAGAGAAACCTAATAATAGTGGAACAGAAGAACCTACAAAACCAGATACAGGGCCAACTGAGGAACCAGAAAAACCTAGTTCTAAACACTGGAAATACAGAAACAGGAGGAAATACAACAGATAATACGACAAATAATCAATAAAAAGAAAAAGTGGCTAACATAGAATTTTGCCACCTTTTCTTATCCTAATTAAAGGGGAAAAATAAATGGATATATATTTTTATAATACTTTAACAAAAAAAAAGAACTATTTAAATCAATAGAATCAGGAAAGGCAAAAAATATATTCATGTGGACCAACAGTATATAAAGATGCAACAATAGGAAATATGAGAACAAACTTATTTCAAGACACATTAAGGCGTGTATTAAGATATAATGGATATGAGTTAAAACATGTAATGAATATTACAGATGTTGGACACATTTGTTTCAGACGGAGATGAAGGTGAAGACAAAATGTTAAAATCAGCAAGAGAAGAGCATAAAAGTCCGATTGAAATTGCAGAACATTATACTAAATTGTTTTTCAAGGATTTAGAAAGATTAAATATAGAAACACCAGAAATAGTATGTAAAGCAACAGAACATATAAAAGAAATGTTAGAAATGGTTGAAAAAATAATGGAAAAATGGATATGCATATGAAACATCAACAGCAATATATTTTGATGTATCAAAATTAGATGAATATGGAATATTATCAGGAATTTAAATTAGAGAAAACAAAAAGCTGGAGCTAGAGTAGATGTCGATCCAGAAAAAAGAAATCCATCAGACTTTGCTTTGTGGATAAAAGCACCAGAAAACCATTTAATGAAATGGGATAGTCCATGGGGACCAAGTTATCCAGGATGGCATATTGAATGTTCAGCAATGAGTACATAAATACTTAGGAGAGGTATTTGATATACATACAGGTGGAATAGACTTAATTCCAACACATCATGAAAATGAAATTGCACAAAAGTAAAGGTGCATGTGGCAAAATACCAGCACATTATTGGATGCATGGTGAGTATTTACTTATAAATGGTGGAAAAATGTCAAAAAGCCTTAGGAAATGTATATTTATTAGATGATATTATAAAAAGAGGATATGATCCATTAGTATATAGATTATTTAATTTTTCTTGCCATTATAAAGGTAAATTAAACTTTACATGGGAAGGTATGGATTCAGCTGCAATTTCATTGACAAGATTAAGAGAGGGGTATCAAAAACACTTAGAAGGAAAAGTTATAATAAAAAATGAAATAATAGAAGATTTAGAAAATAGATTTCATAAAGCAATAAATGATGACTTAAATATGCCACTTGCAATGAGTGTAGTATGGGAAACTGTTAAATATCCAGAAAAATCTGTACAATTAGCAGAACTATTGAAAAAATTTGATACAGTTTTAGGAATAAAAATAGAAGAAAAAGAAAAAGTTGAAATACCAGAAGAGATACAAGAATTAATAGAACAAAGAAAAAAAAGTAAGAGAAGATAAAAATTGGGCAGAATCAGATAGATTAAGAGATTTAATTTTAGAAAAAGGGTATATAGTAAAAAGATACCAAAAATGGAATAGAAGTAACAAAATAATAAAAGAAATGAGGAAATAAAATGATAAATTACAAAAAATAATAGCAAATGAAGAAATATCAAAAGCAATAGATTTAAATAGTAATGAAATACAATCATATAGAAGTTCAAAAGAAATAAAAAATGGAGATTATTCATTTCCATGTTTTAGACTTGCAAAAAACAACTAAAAAAGCTCCTCAAGTAATAGCACCTGAAATAAAAGAAAAAATAAAAATAGATGAAAATAAGTGTCAAAAATAGACGTATTGGGTGGATATTTAAACTTTTATATAAATAAAGCAAAATTTGGCTCAAAATGTATTAGGAGAAATATCAGAGCAACAAGAATATGGAAAGTCAGAATTAGGAAAAAATAAAAATATAGTAATAGATTATTCATCACCTAATATAGCATAAACCATTTCATATTGGACATTTGCGTTCAACAGTAATAGGAGGAGCATTATATAAAATATATAAATATTTGGGATATAATGTTAACAGGAATAAACCATTTGGGAGATTATGGAACACAATTTGGAAAATTAATAGAAGGCTATAAACTTTGGGGACAGGAATATAATATAGAAGAAAATCCAATAAATGAATTAACTAAAATATATATAAGAATAAATGAAGCATGTAAAAAAGATGAAAAAATTTTAGAAAATTGTAGAAATAATTTTAAAAATTGAAGATGGAGATCCATATTGTGAAATTTGGAAAAAAAATTTAGAGAACTAAGTTTAAAAGAATTCCAAAAAGTATATGATTTATTAGGAAGTAAATTTGATTCTTGGAATGGAGAGGCATTTTATTCAGACAAAATGCAAGAAGTAATAGAAATACTTAGAAAAAATCAGGTAAAATTAATAGAATCTGAAGGGGCAAAAATAATAGATTTAGAAGAAAAAGGAATAAATACACCATGTATAATAGAAAAAAACAAATGGTTCAACAACATATGCAACAAGAGTACGTGTCACAATTAATTGATGATGTTCAGTGGAGACAGCTGATGCTGAAAACAAAGAGTAAAAAAGCAAAAATTCTAGCAATAATGAAAGATGGGATATATGTATGCAATTGAAATTACAGGAGAAAGTTTATATGAATTAATATTATAATGAAGCAATGAGAACTGTTATGATAATAGAAAATTTATAAAGAATTCCAGAAGATTTAGGCCTGGTGGAAACAATTATAATTATATAAATATGTTAATTTAAATATTAGAGTGAACAAAAATTGGGACATCTATTGAGAAGTCAAAATCTCTCAAAACTGAATGAAGAAACCAGAAGAACAATTGCTGAGGAATATTCAGAATATACATTTACAGAACAAAGATCTTTATCTGAATATTTAACAATGACAAATATATGACAACAGATGTACGAAAATGAATTTAGATTTATAAATTATAATAAAACTTATATATGAAAAAGATGCAATTAGGAAAGAAAAGGATTATGGTTACTGAATCAGATAATATAAAAAAGCATAAAAGCAAAATTTAAAACAACATATGAAATTATTGAAACAAAAATACAGAATTTATAACATTAAAACGCAACATAACATTAAAATATGCAAATGGAACATGTAGTTTCAAATGTAGAATCATAAGTGAAGAAAAAGTTTAATTTCCTCAGCCTTCTTTATATCTTAAGGAGCATTTTTATGAAATGTCAACTTGAAGAAGAAACAAGAAAATATGCAATCAAGCATTTAGGGCAAACTGATAAATAACAGTTGAAATATTGTTAATAGTAGTGAAATTGACGAGGCGGGTAACAGAAATAGACCAGGACTTGGAACATTAACAAAGTATTGCTTAGAAAAGCAGGAAAAGTATTATGCATAGAATTAGATAAAAAATGATAGAAATGATGGAAGCGATAGATTTGAAGAATATTCTTTTGAAATGAGGGCCGATGATGTCTAAAAGTTGATCTGAATAAAATAATTAAAGAAAAATAAAATGTTTTGAAAAGATCAAAAATGTAAAAAGCGATAGTAGCTTAATGGCCATATTATATTACACCCAATTATAATGGAAAATTTGGTTTAAGAAAACTAGATATAGAAAGTATAACAGTAATGATTCAAAAAGAAGCAGATAGAAGCTAATAGAAATTCCAAGTGGTAAATGAGGAGCAATAACATATACAATACATGGCTATTGTGATTCAGAAAAAATTATGGTGCTCTAATAGTTCATTTATACCGAGCCAGAAGTATTATCAGAAGCGTTATAAAAATGAAAATAAGAAAAGAACCTGTTGTTAAAAGTAGAAACCAAAGGTAATAAGCTTATGATAATAAAAGTGTTTTTACAAAGAAGGAAAAACATTATTAAATGCTCTGACAAATGCACAAGTTTTTATAGTAAACAAAGAAGGAATAAAGATTTTGAATGTAAACTAGGTTTAAATGAAAAATGTTAGGGCTTGAAAATTTGACAATTGAAAATTATGCTGGAATTAGCAAAAGAAATATCAAAATACAGGCGAAATGCATAAAAAATGAAAACAGTTTTATGGGGAACTCCAGACTTGCAAGAGATTCATTAGAAGCAATATATAATGCCGATAATGATTACTTTTTAGCAGTTGTTGCCAAATGCAGACAAGCCAAAAGGAAGAGGAATGAAAAATGATTGGCAACACCTGTTAAAGAGTTTCGCTATTGAAAAGAATTTCACTGTTATTTCAGCCAGAAAGTAAAAGAAAAATGAAGAATTTATAAATGAAATAAAATTCCTTTGAAATCCCGATATAATATAAGTTTAAGTTGTATTATGGAAAAATATTGCCAAAGCGAAATATTAGATACAATTCCCTGCTGATGGTTGTATAAATGTTCATGGCTCATTTAGCTTCCTAATATAGAAGGCTGCTCCAATTCAATGGGCAGTTTTAAATGGAGATAAAGAAACTGGAATACAACAATGTATATGGATGTCGGAATGGATACAGGGACATGGTTTAAAAGAAAAGTAAGAAATTGGTGAAGATGAAACAACAGAGAGTTTGGAATAGGCTCAAAAAATTGGAGCTAATCTGTATTAGTTGAGACTTTAAAACAAATTGAAAATGGAACTGCTCCCAAGAGAAAAACAAGGAGAAAACTTTACATTAGCTCCAATGCTTTCAAAGAAATGGCAAAAATAAATTGGGATGAAATGAATTGCAATCAAAATTAAAATTTAGTTAGAGGATTAAATCCTATAATGGGAACATATTCATTTAGATGGAAAATTCAAGTTCTGGAAAGTTGAAATATCAAGTCATCCAGAATAAGGAAAGTCACATACGTACAATTATAAAATCTGGGATAGTGGATGGATTGCAAGCATAAAAGCTAGATGTAGTAATTAAAACCTTAAATTCAGGCTGAAAATGCAAAAAATGAATATTGGGGATTTCTAAGAGGAAATACTATAGAAGTTGGAAAAAAAATTTGAGTAAACATAAGAAATGCAAATTGACATACCATACCTGATATATATAATATGGGAATGAGAAAACCATATATATGAATGCTCACCCAATTACAGGTGAAAAACAACAAACCAAGAATAGAGTGTGCGACATGTTTAGTACTAACATTGTGACCGTTAACAATTTACAAGCGTTTGGCATCTGTTTTCATTGCGCTTGTTTTGATGATGATGACCCAGCATGCTGTGCATGGCAAGAAGGAGTGAGATAATGTTCACAGCCAGGAGCAATGTCATAGTTGAAATCGGGCCTTCTGGATATAGTTTGGGGACCATGAAGATCAAAACTTGGTAACTTATACATTTTCAGAAGAGGAGTTAGAAGTACAGAAATACAATGTCTTAAGCCAATTCATAAATGATACGCAAATGCAGATGTTGTAGTTGCTGAATATTTTTTTAATGGTAAATATGAAGATACATCATATGAACAGAGGATTTCCATAAACCAATGATAAATCAAATTACAATACTGTTAGTGAAAAGGATAGTTTGACTGAGGAAACTCATGAACGGCTAAAGGAGCAAAAACAAAAAAATAATTTTACGTCGTGCTGAGAACAGATGAGGATTCAACATGCCTTGAGGTTCAAAATTAAAACAGAATGCAAAAACAACACACAAAATGACAGGAAAAACATAAATATAAACAAAGAAAGACACAGATACATCAGAAAAATAGTTAAAGGTTTTTCATTGGTCTTATGATGAGTCCTATAGCATTTTCCAAAGTTATTGAAAGCTGGTACGAAGGCTATAAAATGGGAAGGCTAAAGATGCCGTTAACATTGAAGAATTTGATGAGATTGGGACATTTCTTCAAAGTGTTTGGCTGAATAATTACAAGTGACTTCTATGAAAAGGAAATGGGGGGCATGAAATAAAAGAAGATTGATTTCAATTAGTTCGAGGTCAGTTTAAAATTCTTTGATTAAAGGTTCAAAAACAGGGTTCTCAATCTTGATAAAGCATGTTTTCTTGTTTTAGAAATAATAATAAATCAGTATTTTTTACGTTTGTCGTAGAAATAACACGTTTATCTATAAAATATTTACTTTTAAAAAATATTTATAATATAAAATAATTGTTGAGGAGAAAGTGAAAATAGAATTAAGAAAAATTATTAAACAGTAAAATGCCACGAGACTCTATAAAATTAATATTGAATATAATATCAAAAAAGAAGAAGTAGATAATCTTATAAAAATATATAAATAGATATAGTAAGTCAATTTTTTAGAAGATAATTATATTATAGAAGAAGTATTATATAGTGATATTGTATGTTTTTATAGTGAAAACAAAAATAATTATTGTAAACAATGAAAAAGTATATAAAACCAAAAAGTAAATTATGAAATTGAAAAATGAGCACAATTTTATGAGAATATCTAAAAATTGTATAGTAAATATAGAACATATAAAAGCAATTTTGATATTAGTAAAACAGGAAGTATAATAATAAATTTAGATTGATAATACTTTCAAAATTGTAAGAAAAAACAAATAGATTATTCTGTAAACAAAGTAATAACACAAGAAGAAGCTTAAGATAAAATTGTATTAAGCTACAGAAATTAATAAAAATATTTAATGAATTGTAAACTTATAAAATTATATAATCAATAAGGAAGAAAAAAACTTGCCATATTTTTCTATTTGAATCTAAATTTCACCAAAATATAAAAAGGGGAAAATACATATGTTAAATTAGAAAATGTATCAAAAATTTATTACACAAATGGAATTGTAGCAACAGGAATATCAAGCAAATTTAGAATTAAACATAGTGAATTTGTAGTAATAATAGGAGAATTGAAGTGAAAAAAAAAGCACACTTTTAAATGTGGGTTGGTCAGGAATTGACAGTTAGAAGAAGGAGAATTGTATATATAATGGCAAAGAAAACAAGCCATTATACTGAAAAAAAAAGACTTTGAAGAATATGAAAAGTATTGAGCAGGCAAATATTTAAAAGTTTCAATTTAATTAATAGTTATGTATGAAAGTATACCAAAATGTAGAACTAAAAGTATTATTATTGAATGGAGTTGCTAAAAGAAGTTACAAATTAAGTACTGATATAATTGATAAAGTAGACTTACAAAATTTAAAAAATAATAGTATCAAAACTATCAGGGGCAAAAACAAAAGAGTAGCAAAATAGTAAAAGGAGCAATTGTAAAAGATACACCACAATTGTTGCAGATGAGCCAACTGGAAATTTAGATGGTTAAAGTCAAGAAGATGAAATTATAGAATTATTAAAAAATGTAGCAAAAGACACAAAATTAGTAGTTATTGTAACATACATAATATAGAACAAGTTGAAAATATGCAACAAGAATACAAAAAATGCATGATGGAAGAAATTGATACAAACACTGAAATAAAAATAAATGAAGATTCAAAAATAACACAAGCAATGGAAAATATAACAATTCCAAATCAATATAGATTAGAATGTGAAAACATATTTAATATATTCTCAAAATTTATATTATTATTTATAGTATTTACATTTATGAGTGTTGCATTTTTATCTGAATATTCGGCTTTAAATTCAGTAACATTCAACAGAAGCTGAAAGTAGGATATAGTGCAAATTTAAGAGATATTTCAAAAGAAAGAATATTAATAACAACAAACAAAAATAGAGAACCATTTATAGAAGATGATTATAATAAAATAAACAATTATCAACATAGACTATATAGTGGTGAAGAAGATGATATTTCATTAGATATTGAATTTGTTATTAAGAAATGATACACCAAATACTTATGGATGGAGAGAAAAGATATAAACAATTTCAAAGGAAACATAGATATAAGGAAGAATGCCCAGAAAATGATGACAGGGAGTATCTTAAAAAGCAAATAAAGATGACTATCTATAACACAAATGTTAGATGAAACGATTAAATAGTGAATTTTCAAGCAAAAAATCATATAGAGAAGGAGA
>VOFC01003743.1_pt1 | contig 18346 bp, 27 predicted proteins | sample 5384161 | NCBI WGS metagenome assembly VOFC01 (sample SAMN12384722, study PRJNA508395) | human gut metagenome | isolation source: healthy gut B | host: Homo sapiens
AGGTTATTATATCAGACTATCAGAAAAATGCAACCCCTTTTTGAAAAAAATCACGTTAGAATTTTTGAAGAAAAAAAAGCTTAAAAAATCAGAAAATTCAGAAAATTATTCAAAGGAAATAGCACAGGGTTTACATTTAGTGGGGGAATATGATATTCTTAAAAGAAAAGGGAGGCATAGGATATGGAGGCAGCAGAGATTATTAAAGGATTGAGAGATAAGACCGGAATGACGAGAAAGGCATTTTCGGATCATCTGGGGATTCCGGTACGGACAGTAGAGGACTGGGAAAAAGGAAAAAGGACACCGCCGGAATACATCCCGCGTCTGATTGCATATCAGTTAAAGTATGAAGAACTGATCAAAAAGCTTGGAAAAGAAGACATTGAAGAGTAGCAATGGCTGACGGGCTATAAAAAGATATGGGCATATCTGAAGGGAGATATTTATGAAGAAGTATACATATGACGCGTTTATCAGCTATAGTCATAATGAAAAGGATGCTTTTGCGGCAGAACAGCTTCATAAGACATTAGAACATTATCATATTCCCAAAAGAATACAGCAGAGTTCGGGAAAAAAAGAAGATTGAAAGAGTATTTCGGGATCGGGAGGAAATGCCGATTTCTTTTAACCTTGCCAGTAATATTCAGGAAGCACTGGATCAGTCAGAATTTTTGATCCTGATGTGTTCCCCAATTCGATCAAATCAGAGTGGGTTCAAAGAGAAGTGGAGACATTCCTGAAAAGTCATAGCAAAGAGCAGGTTCTGACCGTTTTGTTAGAGGGAGAACCGGAGAAAGTATTTCCGGAAGTTCTCTGTTATGAAGAAAGAAAGGTAGAATCGGAAGATGGAACGGAGCAGACGGTAAAGGTCAAAATTGAACCGATGGCTGCAGATATCAGGGGGAAAGATAAGAGTGAGATCAAAAGAAGATCGAGCAGGAAAGCCTCAGGATTCTGGCAAAGATGCTGGGGTGTACTTATGATACATTGCGACAGCGGCACAGGGAATATGCACTTCACAGAATGATGGCGGTTCTGGGTGGTGTTGCCGGTGTGGCAGTGGTTTTTACGATATATGCATTTCACCAGTCCGCAAAGATCAATGAACGTTATCAGGAATCCAGAAGAAATCAGGCCAGATATCTTTCACAGATTTCAACCGATCTTTTAGATGGAGGAGACAGAGAAAATGCCCTGCTGACAGCACTTGCAGTTGTGCCTGAAGACCTGATTCAGATGAACCGGTAGCAGAAGAGCAGATGTATGCATTGAATGAAGCACTGCATTCTTACGAGCATGAGGAGCACCTCAATTACAAACCGTTGTATAAATATGAAATGAGTGGAAATACTTATTCTTCACAGTCACAGAGTTCGGGAATGCTGAGTGAGGACGGACAAACTTATTTCTGTGTGGATCAGCTTGGCAATGCCTATGTGCTGAATGTAGAGGATGGAAGCTGTATCTGGAAGATTGCTCCGGGTGAATGGGAGACAAAAGAGACGAATGGATTTCGGAAGATTCTTCCTGTAAAAGACGAGAAGGCAGTATTGATTACAAAGAAAGGCATTTTTTATATTGACTGGAAAAAGCAGCAACTGATAAGAGAGATGAAAAATGACGCCGAAGAAGATTTCTTGTCCGAACGGGATCGGGACGGGGCATGCTGCACTGTATCGGGAACGAATCTGGCGATTGCCAACGGACACTATTTGTGGGTGTATGACCTGGAGAGTGGAGAATGTCAGCTCCAGAGTCAGTATGACCAGGAGAAATATAGTTCAGATCAGGCGAATGCGATTGCGTTTGATGAAAAGGCAGAAAATGTATTTCTTGCGTTTGGAAAAGAATTGAATATGCTGAGCCTTCTGCATCAGAAGGCAAAGAGAGTGTGTTGAAAATCCAGATTTCTACAGGAGAAAAATCTCGGGTCGCAACAGAAAAAAAGCGAAAAAAAGATATGTGCAGTAAGTGAAAACCAGATGGCTGTGCTGCATATGGAATGCATCAATGAGGATGAGGTAATTGATAATGTTGGAATGAGTGCTGTCCAGGCAAAGTACTGGATTACTTTATATGATACAGAGGAGGGAAAAAAGCAGTGGAGTAGTGTGCCGTATACTGTTTCGGGTTATACCATACCGGAAACGCTTTTGCTTCGGGACATGGAAATTAATGGGGAACTTAAAAAGTGCTGGTTGTCAGTGTGAAAGACAGGATTCAGCTCATTGATGCAGAGAACGGTACTGTAATACGGGAAGGAATCTTCCGGGAAGATATTGTAAATGTTGTCCAGGCAGATAAGAGAAGATTGCTCGTGGGTCTGTCAGATGGAAGTGTGATGATTGGAACAGTCGAAGATATGTCAGCCAATATGGAAGTCGGCAGTGTTTCAGGAAAAATATTAGATTTCACATTCAGTCCGGAGCATCAGCAGGTCATCTGGACAATGAAATCTGGAAAAAGGCTTGTTTTTTGGGGAAAAGCAGACAGATCAACAGATGAAGTCGGTAAATCTGGAAAAAAGAAAATGATGTGGATTCTGTGAAATACACTACATGGACAGATCAGAAGGGAAAAGAACAAAATTATCGCATCATTGAATATAACGGTTTGCAGACAGATTTAAAAGAAGGAGTCAGAGTATACAGAACAGGGACATCGGATCTTATTTTTCAGTATGAGTGTAAGACCGCAGGCGGAATGATTTCGGAAGTGAAATTCTCTGATATAGATGGAAATCCGGGGCTGTCGTTTAAAGTAATAGAAAAATATGAAAGCAATGAGTTGGGAAAAAAAGGTGTGAATCCAAATATGTGACAGCAGATCTTAACAGTGGAAAAATCTGTTCCGAGCAGACGGAAGACGAGGTCGAAAATCAGTTTGATTCTGTATCAGCAGTAGAGGTTGGAAATAAAGGTCTTGCAGTCATGTATGGTAATGAAGATTTTACGGCAGCTAATAAAGAAATAAGTTTCATGACGGGAAGTCTGACAGAAAAAGGGATTCAGTTTAGCAAAAGGCAAAGTCCCATCAAGTGACAGAAGAGGGTCGGGGGGTTAATTGGGTTTCTATAACCGCAGACGACAGGTATGTGCTTTTTTACATAGATAATCAGGATGATACATATTGCCTGAAAGTCTGGAATGTGGAAAAGGAAAAATGGGAGTCTTATGACGGACAGACAGAACTTCTGGTTTTAGATGCGAGAGATAAGCGGAATAGTATGTCGATCGGTGCAGAAAAAGAATTTGCTGGCAACTTATACTCAGGATGGAATGATTCATGTATTTGATCTGGGAAAAAGGAACAGAAGCCCAGACACTCAAGTGTGGAAATTATAAAAAGATCCAGATGGGATTCTGTGCAAATGATCAGTATCTGGTCACATATGATGACTCAGAAATGATTACATTGTGGGATATTTCGAAGGAAAAATACTGATGAAGGAAGAATACGACAGTAAAACATCAATTGAAAGTTTATATACAAATGGAAGTGGATGGTATTTCGGAGTCGGATTTTATGGATATACACTTGGTGATGAGGGATTTTATACTTCCGAACTGATGCTGTATTCGATTGATAAAGAAGGAAAATTTTATAAGTATGCATATATTCCGGCAGGGTATGCGGATTATACGGGCAAAGAAATTTGTGTGGCTTCCGGTGAGGGATGGTATAGCCCATTTTATAGTTTCAGTGAATTGAGGAAGCGTGCGGAGAAAGAAATGGCCGGTAAAAGTCTGAGTGATGCAGATAAAAACCGCTACTTTATTTCGGAATAAAAGAGAGAATGAGGAAAAAAGAGATGATCTGGAAAATTTGCTTTGCAATGTCACTGATCTTTCTGGCAGCAGGGGCAGTGATGTTCTTTTTATAAGCGATATCATGGAAAAGGCGGAGTGAGATATTTAGGCGGTGGAGTTTTCCTGTCTGCAGTATCCATCTGCTTTCCGGTCATGCATCTGACTGAAAAGGATGGATTTGCACTGGCGATGAGCATTTCACAGAGCATCAGAATGTTTGTGATTGATACGGGAACGTCGGATATTCTGGATGTCTTGCAGCAAGATGCTCTTGGGAGTATTTACATTCCTTATAAAATTGTCGTATGCATATTATATTTGCTTGGCCCGGTCTTTACATTGAGCGTAGTGCTGCGGTATTTTTTTCTAACTTTTTTGAGAGGCTGAGAATTTTTTTCAGTAGCAGAAAAAATCTTTACATCTTTTCAGATCTAACAGAGAAGTCACTTGAAGTTGCCACAAATCTCGTGGAAAAGGATGAAAAAAAGAAATCTGCGATTTTATTTTGTAATTCAAATGCCAAAGATGATGAAAATGTAGAGCTGGAAGAAAAGGCAAGAGTGATCGGTGCGATTCTTGTCCCACAGGAGGCCTCCCGGTTGCATTTGAAGAATAAAAAAGGTATCTTACCTATTTTCAGATCTCGGATGACGAAGAAAAAACCTGGATTGCACGTTAGCAATGATTGACCGGATGACCGAAAAGAATCTCAAAAAATATAGGGCTACGGAACAGAATATTACCATTTACTGCTTTGCTTCAGGAGATGAAAAGGAAATTTTGCTGGATGCAAAAGATAAAAAGAAATCTCAGAGTAATTTTGATCGATGAGATCAGGGATTCTGTCTATGAGCAGTTATATCGTTATCCACTCTATGCAAATCAGAACAGTACAGAGGAAAATGGAAAGTTGTCCGTTCTGATCGTCGGAGGCGGGAAAATCGGTACAGAATTTTTAAAAGCTACGGTATGGATGGGACAGATGAAGGGTTTGGATCTTGAGATTTATATGATTGATCTGAAAGGAAATCTTCGGAGAAAATCATTCAGTGCAAGATGCCCGGAACTGCTGCAGGAAGATTCTGATTATCAGATTGACATCCATAAGGGAAATATTTTCAGTAAAAAAATAGAGCTGTATCTGAATGAACTGAAAGATATCAACTATTGTATGGTATCTCTTGGTGAAGATGAAAAAAGTCTCAGGGCGGCACTGGCCCTTCGAGGATATTTTTATCGCAGATATAAAAAGGTTCAGCCGGTGATCAGCGTTTATGTGGAGAGTAGAAAGAAAAGAGAAGCAATCCGGAATCTGAATGAGACAACCAGGACAAAAGAAAAATATTATTATGATATTGTACCTTTCGGAAATGGTGGAATCTATCAAAGTCAGCAAGGCAGTGAAGCATTATTGATCGAATATCTTGGACTGGGTATTCATGCACATTACTGCAGACTGAAGAAAGAAGATACCCGGGAAACTCGAAGAGAAGTAATAAAAAGGTTATTATAGCAGACAGTATAATCGCAGGTCGAGTATTGCAGGTGGAATGCATATTAGTTCAAAGCTTTGGGAAATGGGACTTGGAATTATAAGAGTACCTGAAAATGAGTGCGAAAAGAAACTGTTTCAAAAAATTTGTCCATCCGGTAAACTATGAAGAAAGAACCGAAAATATAAGAAAAACCTGTTATAGTCTGGAGCATGATCGCTGGATGGCGTATGTCCGGGCAGAGGGCTGGAGTCTTGCAACAGAAGGTGGCAAAAAAAATATAGATGACATCAGGGAATGTTACGAACAGTATTGTCAGGTATTCAAAAATCAGAGTTATCCAGATAAACTGCATCCGGCTCTGATTCCGCTGGAAAGTGATGATCCACAGATTGCAACACTTCAGCAGGTAGATGATATGATTGTTCAAGTGAATAAGAAATTAGGGCTTGAATATGAACCGCGTTATGTAGAATCTGACGAGAAAGTAGTCGATCATATTGGCGAAATAGTTTCCGGGGAATGGTGCGGTGAAGAAGGGATTGTTCTCAATGGAAGAGTGGTTCGGGCAAATGAATGGATCATCGCAGATCTTGGAGAAATCCTGCAGTACGATACAGAAATTTTAAAGAGAGATGAAGCCAAAATGAGTTTGGAGAAAAAGCTGGCATTGCAATATGAAATGATGCGGTAGAAATGGGAAAATTAGTCTGTAAATAATGAAAGAAGAAAATAGAAGGGAGTCTTGAATGAGTATACTAAATGTTGAACATCTGACGCACGGTTTTGGAGACAGGGCAATCTTCACAGACGTGTCATTCCGTCTGTTGAAGGGAGAGCATATCGGGCTGGTCGGAGCAAATGGAGAAGGAAAGTCCACTTTTATGAATATTGTCACGGGAAAGCTTATGCCGGATGAGGGAAAGATAGAGTGGTCGAAGAATGTCCATGCAGGGTATCTGGATCAGCATGCCGTGTTAAAGCAGGGGATGACGATCAGGGAAGTTCTGAAATCAGCTTTTGACCCGCTTCTGAAAAAAAGAAATAAGAATGAACGAGATCTGCGATCTGTTAGGAACTGCAGATGAGGAAGAAATGAATCTTCTGATGGAAGAACTGGGAACGATACAGGATGAGCTGACGTTGCATGATTTTTATACCATTGATGCAAAAGTGGAAGAGGTTGCAAGAGCCTTAGGACTTCTTGATCTTGGCCTGGACCGGGATGTAACTGATCTGAGTGGTGGACAGCGAACCAAAGTACTGCTGGCAAAACTCCTGTTGGAAAAACCGGACATTCTTTTGTTAGATGAGCCTACCAATTATCTTGATGAGGAACATATCGCCTGGCTTAAAAGATACCTTCTTGACTATGAAAACGCATTTATCCTGATTTCACATGATATTCCGTTCCTAAATGAAGTGGTTAATATCATTTATCATATGGAAAATCAGGAACTGAACCGTTACGTCGGGAGATTACAATCATTTCCAGGAAGTTTATGCTGTGAAAAAAGCACAACTGGAGGCAGCATACCGCAGACAACAGCAGGAGATCAGTGAACTGAAAGATTTCGTGGCAAGAAATAAAGCGAGAGTTTCTACAAGAAATATGGCGATGTCCAGACAGAAAAAGCTGGACAAGATGGATCTGATCGAATTGGCAGGGGAACGGCCAAAGCCGGAATTTCATTTCCGGTATGGAAGAACTCCGGGAAAAATGCTCTTCGAGACAAAGGATCTTGTGACGGGATATGACGAGCCGCTGTCAAAACCTCTGAATTTCTCTATGGAACGAGGACAGAAGGTCGCACTGGTTGGAACGAACGGAATCGGGAAGACGACATTGCTGAAAAAGTATCCTGGGGCTGATCCCGGCACTGGAAGGGAACTGTGAACTTGGAGATTATCTGGAGATCGGATATTTCGAGCAGGAAAAAAAAGGTGAAAATAAAAATACATGTATAGAAGAGCTGTGGCAGGAGTTTCCGTCCTGTACCCAGTATGAAATCCGCTCTGCACTGGCAAAATGTGGACTGACGACAAAGCACATAGAAAGTCAGGTCAGGGTCCTGAGTGGTGGCGAGCAGGCAAAGCTTCGCCTGTGCAAGCTTTTGAACCGGGATACGAATCTTCTTCTGCTGGATGAACCGACAAACCATCTGGATGTTGATGCAAAAGATTCTCTGAAGCTTTGCAGGAATACCGGGGAAGCATCCTTCTGATCTGTCATGAACCGGAGTTTTATGAGGATGTGGTGGTTGAAGTCTGGGATATGAGCCAGTGGACGACCAAAATCTTTTAAAATTGCACAAATGCAAATATGAGTTAATTGTAGAAAAATGACGAAAATGTTTGAAAATTAGAAAAATCCTTAAATTTAACCTGAAATAATGATAAAATATACAAAAGATAGTCTGTTAATAGAGAATTTGAATGAAAAGTCTCTGTATTATTGGCAATAATTGAAGTATAAGATGATGTTGGGGGCAAAAGCCCCCAACAATGATGCCAACGGATTGTTTCGTGCTACGCACTCCCGCAATCCTACCCGCTATTCGCATATCATGGCGCTTACGCCCCACTTTTATGCTCATATCGGGGTGGGTCTCAGGGTCATTCTACCACCAGTGTGCAAGCACACGTGGTTTCAGACCTTTTGACCCTGACAGCATAAGATTCAGGAAAAGGAGGATATGAAATGCTCAGCAGAGGAGATGCGGTAGTTTATAAATGCAGAGGAATGTACAAAAAGTGGAAGAAATTGGTACGCTGGATTTTTCATTTGCGGACAGTAAAAAGAAGTATTATACGTTACAGTCCATAGAAAATGCAAAGGATAAGGCTTATGTACCTACAGATGATGAAAAAATATCCGTCGGCCGGTGAGCTTTGAAGAGGCAAAGCATTTACTGGACTGCGTAGATAAGATCGAAGTGCTGAGCGTAAAAAATGAAAAGTTCCGGGAACAGGAGTATAAAGATTGTATTTCGGATTTTAAACCGGAGAACTGGGTGAGAGTCCTGAGAACTCTCTATACAAGGACAAAGCGTCGTGGCAGTATGACAAGTATGGACAAGAAATATCAGATGCTGCTGGAGCATGCCCTGTACAGTGAAATGCAGTATGTTCTTGGAATTTCGGCAGCAGAGCTGTCCAGGCTGCTTACATCAAATCTTGCGAAAATATAATGCACATGATATACTTCTCCTGAATGTAAATTTAGGAGAAGTTTTTCGTTTTTTTACTGGAAACTGAAAGGAGAAAAAGACGAATGAAGATGCTGTCGATCGAGCAGGAACTGAAGAACAATTCTTATCCGGGAAGAGGGATCATTATCGGAAAGACCCCTGATGGAAAAAAGGCTGTCACTGCCTATTTCATTATGGGACGGAGTGAAAATAGCCGGAATCGCGTATTTGTGGAAGAGGGAGAAGGGATTCATACACAGGCGTTTGATCCGTCAAAGCTGACTGACCCGAGTCTGATCATTTATGCACCTGTAAGAGTTCTTGGGAATAAGACCATCGTGACAAACGGCGACCAGACCGATACGATCTATGAGGGAATGGATAGACAGCTTACATTTGAGCAGTCTCTCAGAAGCAGGGAATTTGAACCGGATGCTCCAAATTATACACCACGTATTTCAGGTGTGATGCACATTGAAAATGGAAGATACAATTACGCAATGTCCATCTTGAAGAGTAATAATGGCAACCCGGAGAGCTGCAACCGCTATACATTTGCCTATGAGAACCCGGCAGCAGGAGAGGGACATTTTATCCATACTTATATGTGCGATAGTGATCCACTCCCAAGTTTTGAAGGAGAGCCGAAGCTGATCCAGGTACCTGACAGTATGGAAGAATTTACAGAACTTCTCTGGAACAGTTTGAATCAGGAAAATAAAGTTTCTCTTTTTGTACGTTATATTGATATTGAGACAGGTAAGTACGAGACAAAGATCGTAAATAAAAATCAGAAATAGAAAGAACGGTAACCAGACAGATCAGATCACGAAAGAATGGAGAAGAAGAATGAACGAATTAGAACTGAAATATGGATGTAACCCGAATCAGAAACCGTCAAGAATTTATATGAATGATGGAAGTGAACTGCCGATCAAAGTTTTATGCGGACGACCAGGTTATATTAATTTTTTAGATGCTTTTAATGGATGGCAACTGGTATCAGAGCTTAAAAAGGCAACAGGACTTCCTGCAGCAACCTCCTTTAAACATGTATCTCCGGCAGGAGCAGCCGTAGGACTTCCGCTCACGGAAACCCTTGCAAAAATTTACTGGGTGGATGATATGGGAGATTTATCACCCTTGGCAAGTGCTTACGCAAGAGCAAGAGGCGCTGACAGAATGTCTTCTTTTGGTGATTTCATTTCTTTATCAGATGTATGTGATGCCGATACAGCAAGACTGATCAAGAGAGAAGTTTCAGATGGAGTGATCGCACCGGGATACGAACCGGAAGCTCTGGAACTTCTAAAACAGAAGAAAAAAGGAAATTATAATGTCATCCAGATCGACCCGGATTATGTCCCGGCTCCGCTTGAGCATAAAGAGGTCTTCGGAATTACTTTTGAACAGGGAAGAAATGAACTTCATATTGATAAAGATTTCTTCTCCAATGTTGTGACTGAGAATAAAGTGATTCCGGATGCAGCAAAAATCGATCTTGCGATCGCAATGATCACTTTGAAATATACACAGTCCAACTCTGTCTGCTATGTAAAGGATGGACAGGCCATCGGTATCGGGGCAGGACAGCAGTCCAGAATCCATTGTACACGCCTTGCGGGACAAAAAGCAGATAACTGGTGGCTTCGTCAGAATCCAAAAGTTCTGGATTTACAGTTTAAGGATGGAATAGGACGGGCAGAGCGTGACAATGCGATCGATGTTTATATTGGTGAGGAATATATGGATATTCTTGCAGACGGAGTATGGGAAAATACATTTAAGGTAAAGCCGGAAGTGTTTACAAGAGAAGAAAAGCGTGCATGGCTGGATCAGATGACAGATGTAGCACTTGGTTCTGATGCGTTCTTCCCATTTGGAGATAATATCGAACGTGCCAATAAGAGTGGCGTAAAATATATTGCACAGCCGGGCGGTTCTGTGAGAGATGATAATGTAATCGCAACATGTAATAAATATCAGATGGCGATGGCATTTACAGGCATTCGTCTGTTCCATCATTAATCGGGCAGACCGTGAGATTCCGGGTACAGAAAAGAGGCAGAAACTATGATAATAGAGACAAGAAGTCCTGAAGAGACATTTCAGGTCGGAAAAGTCTTGGTGAAAAAGCATATCCCGGTCAGGTGATTACCCTGACCGGAGATCTTGGTGTGGAAAAACAGTATTTACGCAGGGCTTTGCGAAAGGTCTTGGAATAGAAGAGCCTGTCAACAGCCCTACATTTACGATTGTCCAGGTATATGAAGGAGGGCGTCTGCCCTTTTATCATTTTGATGTATACAGAATTGGCGATGTTGAAGAGATGGATGAAGTAGGCTTTGATGAATATGTGTCGGGTGAGGGAGTCTCACTGATCGAGTGGGCAAATCTGATCGAGGAGATTCTGCCGGAGAACCGGGTGAACATTACCATTGAGAAAGATCTGGAACAGGGATTCGATTTCCGAAGGATCACAATCGAAGAACAATAGAGGAAAGAAGGAAAAGTAACGTATGAGAGTATTGGCAATAGACAGTTCCGGGTTAACTGCGACCGTAGGGATCGTTGAGGATACGCAGACCATTGCAGAATATACTGTGAATTATAAAAGACGCATTCACAGACACTTCTTCCAATGATAGATGAGATGACAAGGATGGTAGATCTGGATCTTTCTGACCTGGATGCGATCGCGGTGGCAGGAGGTCCCGGATCATTTACAGGACTGAGGATCGGATCGGCAACAGCAAAAGGACTTGGACTGGCATTAAATAAACCGTTGATCCATGTACCGACTGTGGATGCACTGGCTTATAATGTTTATGGATGCACAGATGTAATCTGCCCGATCATGGATGCAAGAAGAAAGCAGGTATATACGGGTCTTTATACTTTCGTAAAGGGAAAAGACAGCGGGAAAGGACTTGAAGAACCGGAATTTCAGGTGATGGAAAAGCAGATGGCACTTCCGGTAGAAGAATTGATTCAGAAACTGAACAGTTATGGACGTCCGGTTGTATTCCTTGGAGATGGGGTGCCGGTCTATGAAGAAATGATAGAAGCAGGTATGGAAGTTCCGTATTCTTTTGCACCGGCCTATATGAACAGGCAGAGAGCAGCGGTGGTTGGATCTCTTGGAATCTGCTATTACCGTGAAGGTAAATTCGAGACAGCTGCAGAGCATAAACCAGATTATTTACGGATATCACAGGCAGAACAGGAACGTGCAGAAAAAAAAAAAAATGCAAAGCCGGAAGTCCGTGTTATGACAATAGAAGATGGTGCGGCGGTAGCAGAGATGGAGCATCAGAGTTTTTTCAGATGCGTGGAGTGAAAAAGCGGTTTTGAAACGTTCAGACAGCCGACAGCCCTCTGTCTTGTGGCAGAGAAAGCCGGGAGACGGGTCGGATATCTGCTCGCATATCAGGCGGCGGACGAGATTGAGATTGCAAGAGTTGCCGTTGTGGAAGAAGTGAAACGTCAGGGAGTGGGTACTGCACTGATGAAGAAACTTCAGGAAGAGGGAACGCAGCGAAAGGCTGGAAAGATCCTTCTTGATGTACGCGAAAAAATTATACAGCACAGGCATTTTATGAAAAAAACTGGATTTAAAAGGACGGGGTCAGAAAGAGTTTTTATACTGAACCGGAAGAAGATGCTGTGTTGATGAGTATGAAGATCAGCGGATAACCATCACTTTCCAGTAGGCACAGAGGCATACGCTCGCTATAATGAAGGCGTGATAAAGAAAAATGACAGTTACGCAGGAGGAGATTGTATGCATCAGTATCAATTAAAAAAGACGAAAGAAATTTCAAAGGTCATTTGTAATCAGTGCGGAAGAGAGATCAGTGTCATAAATGGAAGACCAGAGAAAGAAGTTCTTTGTGTGGAACATACATGGGGCTATTTTTCTGAAAAGGACGGGGAGAATCATCGATTTGACTTATGTGAGGAATGCTATGACCGGTTATTGAAGGGGTTCCTCATTCCGGCTGAAATTGAAAAATAAGAATAGAGGAAAAATATGTTAGAATGACCCGTTATAACGGGAGTAGTCTCCTGATTGACTGTGGAGAAGGAACGCAGGTTGCTGTAAAGGAAAAAAGGGTGGAGTTTTAAACCGATTGATGTGATCTGTTTTACTCATTATCATGGGGATCATATCAGTGGACTTCCGGGACTGCTTCTTACCATGGGAAATGCAGACCGTAAAGAACCGTTGACGCTGATAGGGCCCTAAGGGACTTGAGCGGGTAGTGGGCTGCCTGAGGGTCATCGCACCGGAGCTGCCGTTTCCGATCATTTACAAAGAAATTGAAGGAGCAGAACAGTGCTTTTGAAATGAATGGATATCGTCTGAAGGCATTTCGTGTAAACCATAATGTGCTTTGTTACGGATATACCATCGAGATTGACCGGTCAGGAAAATTTGATCCTGTAAGAGCAAGAAAGAACAGAATATTCCTCAAAAATACTGGAGTGTTCTTCAGCGTGGAGAATGTGTGGAGGCAGAGGAAGGACATTTTACCCCCGAGATGGTTCTTGGACCGCCGAGGAAGGGGATTAAACTGACTTATACGACAGATACCAGACCCACTGATTCTATACGGAAGAATGCGAAAGATTCCGATCTCTTCATTTGCGAAGGAATGTACGGTGAAAGAGAAAAGGCGGCAAAAGCAGTGGAATATAAACATATGACCTTTTATGAAGCGGCTGAGCTGGCGAGAGACGCAGGTAAAGAACTGTGGCTTACGCATTACAGCCCGTCACTGACCAGACCGGAACCTTATATGGAAGACGTAAGAAAGATTTTCCCAAATGCAAAAGCAGGAAAAGACGGAAAATCAGTAGATCTTATGTTTGAAGAATGAGAGGCGTGAAAAAATGAAGGAAAATAAAGATGTAACAATACTTGCAATAGAAAGTTCCTGTGATGAAACTGCAGCAGCGGTTGTACGGAATGGAAGGGAAGTTCTTTCAAATGTGATTTCTTCACAGATTGATCTGCATAAACTTTATGGTGGTGTTGTCCCTGAAATTGCATCAAGAAAGCATATTGAGAAAATTAATCAGGTGATAGAAGAGACTTTGAAAGAAGCCGGTAAGACGTTAGATGATATAGATGCGATCGGGGTGACATATGGTCCCGGTCTTGTTGGGGCACTTCTTGTTGGTGTGGCAGCGGCAAAGGCGGTTGCCTGGGCGAGAAAAAATTCCATTGGTCGGAGTTCATCATATCGAAGGGCATATTTCAGCAAACTATATTGAACATCCGGATCTTGAACCACCGTTTCTTTGTCTGGTGGCATCAGGAGGACATACGCACCTTGTAAAAGTAGAAGATTATGGAAAATATGAAATTTTGGACGGACCAGAGATGATGCGGCGGGTGAGGCGTATGATAAGGTGGCACGTGCAATCGGACTGGGATATCCGGGAGGACCGAAAATTGACAGGATTGCAAAAGAAGGAAATCCGATGCAGTGAAATTCCCGAAAGCAAAGGTTGACGGGGCAGAATATGACTTTAGCTTCAGTGGACTGAAATCAGCAGTGCTGAATTATATTAATGGCTGTAAAATGAAAGGTGAGAGCTTTGATCCGGCGGATCTGGCTGCGTCATTCCAGAAAGCAGTTGTAGAAGTGCTGGTAGGAAATTCAATGAAAGCAGCAGAAGAACTGGGGATCTCAAAATTCGCAATCGCAGGCGGAGTGGCTTCAAATTCAGCTTTGCGTGCGGCAATGATCGAGGCATGTGTAAAAAAGAAAAATGAAATTCTATCGTCCGTCTCCGATTCTTTGTACGGATAATGCAGCAATGATCGGGGCAGCAGCTTACTATGAATATATTTCAGGAGCAAGAGCAGGACTGGGATCTGAACGCAGTTCCGAACCTGAAATTGGGAGAACGCTGAGATGAATAAGGATAAAATGGAAAAATCATATTGTACGGCTATCGTACTGGCGGCGGGCAGTGGAAAAAGAATGGGAACAACTACACATAAGCAGTATTTACTTATGGGAGGGCATCCTGTCCTTTTTTATTCGTTACGCATTTTCAGGAGTCGGAGTTTATAGATGAGATTATACTGGTTACAGGAAAAGATGAGCAGGAATATTGCAGGAAAGAGATCGTAGACCAGTATGGCTTTACAAAAAGTCAGCAGGATTGTTGAAGGTGGAGCTGAACGGTTCAATTCGGTATGGACTGGTTTGCAGGTAATAAAAAGAAAGGGATATGTATATATTCATGATGGTGCAAGACCGTTTATAGATGAAGGTATCATAGAAAGAGCGTATGAGTGTGTCTGCAAGTCTGATGCCTGTATCGCGGGAATGCCGGTGAAAGATACAATTAAAATTGTAAATGAAAGACAACGGGTGGAGTCTACACCGGATCGGGCAACATTGTGGGCAATACAGACACCACAGGTTTTTTTTAGCAGATCTTCTTTTAAAGGCATACGGGAAATTGATGAAGCAGAATTGGATCCAGGTAACGGATGATGCGATGGTAGTAGAGAAGATGCTTAATCATGAAGTGCAGGTTTTTACGGGAAAATATGAAAATATTAAGATTACAACCCCAGAGGATCTGGTGATTGCAGAAGCTTTTTTAGGTAAATAATACATATTTTTAATAAACTGCAAGAATATAAAAAATAGCGAAAAAAATAGTAAAAAAGTGTTGACATTTCGAAAAAAGTCAAATTTTATGATAGAATAATCAACGTCGCAAATGCGATACAAGTCGTCATAATAGTTTGCTGAAATCGGCAATTAGGTATCTTGGAGAGGTAGCGAAGTGGTCATAACGCGGCGGTCTTGAAAACCGTTTGTCCGAAAGGGCGCATGGGTTCGAATCCCATCCTCTCCGTTCTGAAAAAATTGTTCAGAAAATTGGAGAAGTACCCAAGCTGGTTGAAGGGGCTCCCCTGGAAAGGGAGTAGATCGCTAGTAGCGGTGCGAGGGTTCAAATCCCTCCTTCTCCGTTTGTTTAAGACTGAGTTTAGAAAAGGGATTTTTCACCAGTTGGAAAACAACGCTGAAATGTCGAAAAAAAGGATGAAAAAGTTCTTGACAAGCGAAAACGAAAATGATAAACTATTAAGGCTGATTCGTGAGAAACGGCAAAGAAAAAAAATTGAAAAAATTCTTGACAAACGAAAAAGCTTATGATAATATGAAAATAAAGCTTTGTTGCTGAAAAAAATGCAAAAAAGCTTGAAAAAAAAGTTAAAAAGTTGTTGACAAACAGAAATGGTTATGATATACTATCAAAGCTGTCGCATGAAACCAACAACAAAAAAGAACATTGATAACTGAACAATAGACAACAACAACCCTTGAAAATTTCTTTAAGAGAAAAAATTCAAAGAACGTTTTAAAACAAACCAAAACAACAGTAAAAGTAAAGGGAAGAATTAGCTAGCAAGTTGGTTCTGAACTGGATAAAAACTTTTTAACGAGAGTTTGATCCTGGCTCAGGATGAACGCTGGCGGCGTGCCTAACACATGCAAGTCGAGCGAAGCACTTTGCCTGGAAGTTTTCGGAAGAAGAGTTTTTGTGACTGAGTGGCGGACGGGTGAGTAACGCGTGGGTAACCTGCCTCATACAGGGGGATAACAGTTAGAAATGACTGCTAATACCGCATAAGACCACAGTACCGCATGGTACAGTGTGAAAAACTCCGGTGGTATGAGATGAACCCGCGTCTGATTAGTTAGTTGGCAGGGTAACGGCCTACCAAGGCGACGATCAGTAGCCGACCTGAGAGGGTGACCGGCCACATTGGGACTGAGACACGGCCCAAACTCCTACGGGAGGCAGCAGTGGGGAATATTGCACAATGGGGGAAACCCTGATGCAGCGACGCCGCGTGAGCGAAGAAGTATTTCGGTATGTAAAGCTCTATCAGCAGGGAAGAAAAAAATGACGGTACCTGACTAAGAAGCCCCGGCTAACTACGTGCCAGCAGCCGCGGTAATACGTAGGGGGCAAGCGTTATCCGGATTTACTGGGTGTAAAGGGAGCGTAGACGGAATGGCAAGTCTGATGTGAAAAGGCTGGGGCTCAACCCCGGGACTGCATTGGAAACTGCCCGTCTGGAGTGCCGGAGAGGTAAGCGGAATTCCTAGTGTAGCGGTGAAATGCGTAGATATTAGGAGGAACACCAGTGGCGAAGGCGGCTTACTGGACGATGACTGACGTTGAGGCTCGAAAGCGTGGGGAGCAAACAGGATTAGATACCCTGGTAGTCCACGCGGTAAACGATGAATGCTAGGTGTCGGGTGACAAAGTCATTCGGTGCCGCCGCAAACGCAATAAGTAGTCCACCTGGGGGAGTACGTTCGCAAGAATGAAACTCAAAGGAATTGACGGGGACCCGCACAAGCGGTGGAGCATGTGGTTTAATTCGAAGCAACGCGAAGAACCTTACCTGCTCTTGACATCCCGGTGACGGCAGTGTAATGATGCCTTTTCTTCGGAACACCGGTGACAGGTGGTGCATGGTTGTCGTCAGCTCGTGTCGTGAGATGTTGGGTTAAGTCCCGCAACGAGCGCAACCCTTATCTTCAGTAGCCAGCATTACGGATGGGCACTCTGGAGAGACTGCCAGGGATAACCTGGAGGAAGGTGGGGATGACGTCAAATCATCATGCCCCTTATGAGCAGGGCTACACACGTGCTACAATGGCGTAAACAGAGGGAAGCGAATCCGCGAGGGTGAGCAAATCTCAAAAATAACGTCTCAGTTCGGATTGTAGTCTGCAACTCGACTACATGAAGCTGGAATCGCTAGTAATCGCGAATCAGAATGTCGCGGTGAATACGTTCCCGGGTCTTGTACACACCGCCCGTCACACCATGGGAGTCAGTAACGCCCGAAGTCAGTGACCCAACCGTAAGGGAGGGAGCTGCCGAAGGTGGGACCGATAACTGGGGTTCTAAGGAAAAATGTTTTCTTTCGTGTTTGGAAGAATCCAAGTGAAAACGGAAGAAAGAAGTAAGGAAGATTGTTTTACTGTTAAAGTTTTTATTGTTGGGCAACACCCGTTCCCATCACGATGGTAAAGACCTGAACGGCCGATGGTACTGCACTGGTGGCGATGCGTTGGCCGCCAGGGTAACAGCTCCGTTCCCATCCCGAACACGATGGTAAAGACCTGAACGGCCGATGGTACTGCAACTTATGGAGACGGTATTATGGGAGCTTTTCCAGTTGGGAGGTGGCCTTGCAAGCAGGGAATCACGAGTTCGACTCTCGTATTCTCCCACTGATTCCGGAAGGAGTCAAAATAGTGTACCTTGAAAACTGCATATAGTGAAAATCAATAGATTAAGATAAATATCTAATCAAGACATCCGAGGTAATGTTAACAACATTAACTTAAGATCTGAAAAAACAGATTCAAAAAAAATTGACTATCACCAACGCATACAACGCTATGTATGTGTGGACATTATCCCATTCCGTGGGATGAGGTCGAGTTGGTTATGCTGATAAGAGCGTATGGTGGATGCCTTGGCACTAAGAGCCGATGAAAGACGTGATAAGCTGCGAAAAGCTTCGGGGAGGGGCAAATACCCATTGATCCGGAGATCTCTGAATGGGGAAACCTACCTGAGCAAACCTCAGGTATCCTGACGCCAATCCATAACGTCAGGAAGGGAACCCGGTGAACTGAAACATCTAAGTAGCCGGAGGAAGAGAAAACAACATGTGATTCTGTGAGTAGCGGCGAGCGAAAACGGAAGAGCCCAAACCAGTGTGCGTGCATGCTGGGGTTCGGACCGCGGAATTGATTCAACAAGTTTAGCAGAACGGTTTTGG
>VOFC01003672.1_pt1 | contig 18334 bp, 33 predicted proteins | sample 5384161 | NCBI WGS metagenome assembly VOFC01 (sample SAMN12384722, study PRJNA508395) | human gut metagenome | isolation source: healthy gut B | host: Homo sapiens
TCGATGTACTTCGTTCAGTTGCATTATTGCTCCAGAACCATAGAACTTTCCAAAATCTGAGATTGGAGTCATGAAAAAATGAAAAATGGCAGGGAAGAACGCAATTATAGACATTTACAACGAAGTCAGTGATCGCCAATATCATGCATTGAAGTGGTGTGGACGTGGAGTGGTGGCAGAGGATGTGTATCTGGCCTACTCCCAGGCGGACCTGGGAGCTTGGTATATGTGCAGGAGGAGGACAGTTTCGGGAAGCTTCTCGCTGGAGCAGATGGCGGAGACGACCTGCTTCCGGACTATATGCAGCTGGAAGCGCTAAGCGCGGAGGAAGCGCTGGGGCATACAGAGCCTTGCGGAACAGGAAACTGCTGCAGCCATGCTATCTCTGAATGACATGGATCAGGGGTGATGTGCATTCTTCGACAACGCACCACCAGAGACTATGCGGCGCGGATAGAATTACCCAGAGGGCGGTCATCAAACGCCGGAATGCCGATGCGGGATCTGAAAAATTTTGAGAATTTTTTTTTTCAAATTAAAATTCACCCGCAGCCTTTCGGGAGGACAGTGAAGGAAATTTAAAGTCCCTCGCTGTTCCTTGAAAGTGCATACCAGCAGTACGGGCAACCGCCCGGACGAACGTTCGCAGTGTGCGCCTGACCCGGAGGAGATCTCTCAAACGAGCGATGAAAACCTGGTAGCGGGCCGACTTTGGCAAAGTCCGGCTTTGGCGTAACTCTGTTCGGGCTGATAATGAGACTAGCTTTTTGTGCCCGTTCTGCACGAACCACTGCAAACGGACGATCGTCCGCTTCCCGAACGGCCAGTCCTGGGTCACCAACAACCGCTGTGAGCGCGGAGAGGTCCTCGGAGACCCGAAAGATCCGGCTGTTCAGAAACTTCAGCGCGAGCGCATGGAAAAAGCGTGACAAAGTCCCGAACTGCTACAAACTCCGGGAATCCCTGCTGTGGAAAGATTACCCGGTCCCGGAACACGTAACCTCCAGGAATCTTGTGATCGGGATCCCGCGTGTCCTCTCCTTCTGGGAGACCATGCCGTTCTGGTCCACATTTTTCCGCTCTCTCGGCTTTACCGTCCGCGTGTCTGCCCCAGCGGCAGCCACAAGCTCTATGAGTCGGGACTTTCCGCGGTTGCCTCCGATACGGTCTGCTTCCCGAAGCTCGTCACGGACATATCCCGCAGTCTCGCGAACATGCATGTGGACCGGATCTTCATGCCGTCCATCACCTCCGTCCAGTCGGAGAGCAAAGGAAAAAGCAGCGAGTGGATGTGCGCCGTCGTAAAAGGGCTATCTCTCGTCATCAAAAACTCCGACAATCCGGAGCATGTTTTCGAATTCCATTTGACGATCCTCTGTTCCACTGGTACACAAACAAGGACCGGGGACGCAGCTGACAAAATACATAAAAGACACTTACGGGTTCCGGACGAGGAGATCAGGAAGGATCCGATTTGCCGACATGGCGGAGGATTCCTTCCACCAGGAGCTCTTAGCAGAAGGAGAACGAATCTTAAAGCAGGTCACGGAGGAGAACCGCTACGCCGTAATCCTCGCCTCGAGACCGTATCAGAATGATCCGCTGGTCAACCACAGCCTTCCGGAGATGTTCACGAGTCTCGGCATCCCGGTCCTCACCGCAGATGCCGTTCCGGAGGGCGTCAACGACGTGGATCTCACTCAACAGCCGTCTCGATGTCGTCAACAACTACCATGCGAGAATGCTCGGATCCGCTGTCATTGCCGCTGAAAATCCACACCTGGAATATGTCCAGATCGTAAGCTTCTGGCTGCGGCCATGACGCCTACCTCTCCGATGAGATCATCCGCCTCATGAAACAGGTATCCGGAAGATCCCGCTCGTCTTAAAGCTCGACGAGAGTGAGATCCAGGGACCGCCTCCGGATCCGTGTCCGGTCCTTTATCGAGACAGTCCGAATGCAGAGAGAAAAAGCACGAGGAAGCTCCGGTCCATGCCTCACGGATCCGTACCCGGTAAAGTACGAGAAGAAAGACAGAAAAGAGCGCATCGTTCTGATCCCGAATACCTCCCACGTTCTGCCGCGTCACGTGTCGGCAGCGATGGAAAACAGGGCTCCGCGCGAGCCGCTGCCGATCGGGCGGGACGAGGCGATCCGTCTCGGCAAAAAATATGTCCACAATGACATCTGCTTCCCGCCCAGATCGTGATCGGTGAAGCGCTCGCCGCTTTAAAGAGTGGAAAATACGATGGAAAAGATGTCGCGATCGCAACCGGAAAATATATCGGCGACTGCCGTCTGACGCATTACAGTGCACTTTTTAAGAAAGGCGCTCGATGACGCAGGATTTTCCGATGTTCCGATCCTCACAAACGACGATGCGGATTTCCACAACCTCCATCCAGGATTCCGCTTAAATCTCCCTTCTCCGCGCTCCGGATCGCCTACGCGCTTCCGATGATCGATATTTTGGAGGAACTGCCCGGAAGATCCGTCCTTATGAGCTTACAAAAGGAAGTGCCGATGCCGCCTTTGAGCAGGCGATGGACGCTGTGATCAACGGACTTTCCAGGCATGGCGTAAACGGCGCAAAACACGGCTTGCAAAGGCGATCGGGATCATGAAACACCGTATGACCGCTCTCATCTGAGACCTACGTCTGATCGTCGGGGAGTACCTCTTAAACTTCCACCGGGAGCAAACCACGATATTCGAGGCGTTTTTAGAGCAGAATGGCTTCGAGATCATCGAGCCAGCATGTCCGATGTCATCCAGAAGTCCTACTTCTACCGGGATATGCAGGTCCGTGAGTATCATTTACATAAGCCGCTCCAGGAAAAGCTCTGGTACCGGATGGCGGATCTCTTCTTTGATCTCGCCCACGATGCGGCGGACAAGATCGCGAGTGCTCACCATCCTCTCTACGACCGCCCGGCGGTCCTTCCGGAGCTCGTAAAGGAAAGCGATCCGATCATCCACCACACCTTCGATGCCGGAGAAGGCGTCCTGATCCCGGGTGAGATCCTGCACCATGCCGCTCATGGCTGCCGCGCCTTTCGTGATCCTGCAGCCATTCGGCTTTCTGCCGAACCACGTCGTAGGCCGCGGAATCTCCAAGCGCTTAAAGGAGCTCTACCCGATGTCCAGCTCCTTCCCCTCGACTACGATCCGGATGTCAGCTTCGCGAACATCGAAAACCGTCTCCAAATGCTGATCATGAATGCGAGGGAGCAGGACGCGGAAAAGAACGAGGCAAACCATGTAATTTCATCAATGGATATCTGCGATCCGATTTGACTGCCTGCTGATTGCTTTTTCGCAATCGAAGCAGGCAGCTTCTAAATTGAAAAAGAAGAGGCATGAATTGTACAAAATCCATGTCTCTTCTTTTTTCTCGGTTATACCTGCGGTAAGACTTTTTCCGGCTTCTATTCCTCCACCATCTTCAGATAACGCCCTGCGTTCAAATGCGTCGGATCAAGCTGCATCGCGTTCCGGAATGCCTCTGCTGCCTTTTTCCTTATCTCCGAGTCGCAGATATCCGAGTCCCATCAGATAATAGCAGTGCGTCTTGTTTCTCTTATCCAGGTCATCATCAAAGATCATGAAATCGGGAGGGAAACTGCAAAGTACTCAACGCGCATCTTGTCATACAGATGGCGCTCTCCGTAGTCGAGCAGACGGTAATATCTCGATTTTGCCTCCACCGGCAGACCAAGTTTTCTCTTTTGCAAGTCCCTGATAGTAGATCATGTCGGCCGGCTGGTCATTGTAGTACATCATTCCTGCCGGTTCATCCGTTCCGATCGAAGCTGCCTCATACTCTTCCTTCGCCGCCTCGTTCTCCCCGAGATGCTCTTTTTGCAAGTCCGAGGTAATAATGGATGTGGTTGTCCTTCGTTCCTTCCAGCTTTCCTTCCCCGAGGTTCTCCGGATATACCAGCGCCTTCTCAAGGATCTCTTTTGCCTCGCTCCAGTGCTCTTTTGCGATTTCCGCTTTCCGAGCTCCAGGAGAGAGGTCGTATACTGGGTCGTAACCTTTCCTTCTCCGCCTTCCCACGGATGGAACCGGTGCGCCATGATAAAGTCATATGCCTTTTTATAATGGCCAGAGAGATTTAAGAGCGTGACATATTCGATCATCAGATCATCCCGCTGCATAAAGATCTCTTTTGCCTTTTCATAGCGGGAAAGTCGCTCAGCGACCGGCATTTCCAGTTTCCGGTACAGCTGGTCAAGCCCAGGAAGATTCCTCGCATCGTTCGGTGCAAGTTCTGCTGCCTTTTTCCAACGCTGCCTTTGCCTTTTCCGGATCTTTTTCTTGTTGTAATATGCCAGGGAGAGATTTCTCCATGTGATCGCAAATCCCGGCTTCTTCTCCGCCGCAGTCTCCCAGCAGCTGATCGCCTGATCGCACTGCAGCTTGTCATACCAGAGGTTTCAAGGTAATAGAATGCATTTGCCCTGTCCGGATCTTGTTTCTGCGCATCGTCAGAACAAGGATGTCCTCCAGCTTATTACGGGAAGCAGTAATCCGTACTGCAGTTTTCTGCCCTTTGAGCACTTTCAGGATCTCCTCATGGAAGCTCCCATCTTTCCGAGATCATATGCTTCATAGTACTTTAACATCGGCCAGCTCTCACTGCATTCGCGGAGTGTATCAACCGCCTTGTCGTATGCCCCGTACCCGCAAAGTCTCTCGCCGCCATCAGATACGTCTCATGGAAGTTTCTGGAGAGCTTATTGATCTTCGCGCGGATCTCTTCTGCATGGTCCGATCCAGATATGCGGATTCCAGCATGGAGACATAATCAAACGGGTCAATCGCAAGGTTCTCGCTGACTGCCGCTTTCGCTTCTTCCGTTCTTCCGAGTCTGCCGAGAAGGTATGCCGGAGTCCTTCGCCTTGATATTGTGCGTATTCTTCACAAGGCCTTTTTCCGCGAGTTCCAGTGCACTCTCAAAGTTTCCTCTCATCGCCTCGATGCACGCCAGGTAATAGAAGCTCATCTCCTGCTGCTCATTGGACCAGGTCGCCTTATAGAATGCATCAAACGCCTCGTCATAGCGCTCCTGATAAAACAGGGATAATCCAAAGGTTGTAGTACGGCTCGGAATCATACGGGTTCGGATTCTTCCAGGTCGCACGTTTGATCGCTGTCCGGAAATGTGCCTCAGCAGCCTGAAAACAGCCTCTTCTCATCAGGGGAGCGAACCGTATGCATTGTTGATCCGGATATCGCCCGGGTCACGTTTCAGCCCACCTTCCAGATAGTATGGGTCCGGGCGGTATGTCGCATGGCGGTACTGCTCAATGTGAAGTCCTGTCAGGAACAGCTCTTCATTTGACATGATCTCCTCCCGGATCTTTTCGCTGCCTCCGCCGGATCCGAACCTTCGGGATCTCTTTTTTTTCGCCGGTGTAGGAGATCATTCTTCCTCGTTCCGTCGAGAACGCGGACCGTAAGTTTTGTCTCGTCCTCAACAACCTGATCGAGATGCGTCTCAAACGGAGCGACCGGGGAGATCGTTCTTTTCATCCAGAAGGACCTGTCCCTCGTATGCAAGGATGACTGGGCATCCGGATATTCCTGCGTTGTGTATACGGCAACACGATCTCGCTCTCATCCGCATCAAGTCCTACCATCGCCTCGATGCTGGCGTTCTTTACAGCTCCGACCGTCTTATAAGGCATGAAATACTGGGTAAACCGCTTTTCCTCCATCGGTTTTAACCAGGTGAAATCCGGCTGGTTATCCGTATAGACGCCGGTCATCAGCTCGACATACGGACCATCCTCATCTGTCAGGTTTCGGTCCCAGGCCTTTCCGAAATCGCCGCATCCCCAGGTCCACTGTTTCTTACCGGGAGAAATGTGATGATCTGCAACATGAAAGGATTCCCTGCCTGTTTCTGGTAATCGTATCCGCCGACAAAGTTAAAATCACTCTTTTTCCGCCATGTAGGAGGTCGGAACCGGAATGTTTTTGTAACGGGAAATGTCAACACCTTCGCTGTAGTCATGTTTGTAATAAATACCCCGTTGCGATCGGGAATCTTGAAACGTCACGTTTTCCATGATCCATCACTGCATGTACATCCGGCGGGAAGATCGACTGTGTGTGATCGTTGACGGGAACCGCCGGGTTTGCCCACCAGAGGAAGGTCTGTGGTGTGGAAGTCCGTTATAGAGCTGGCCTTTGATCTCGACATATAGGCTTTCTCCTGGATAGAGGGTAAAGCTTGCCTTCGCTTTTTGTTCCGGTACATCTGATCGACGTCGCTGACACGGCATGTCTTCTTTGATCCGTCCGGATTCTCGATCAGAAGATAGTCGACCGGTGAGAAGGTCGTCGGGCGGTGGTGCTGCGGCCAGTTGAACTCGATTCCTCCGCTGATCCACGGACCGCAGAGGCCGACAAGAGCCGGTTTGATCACATGGTTGTAATAGACAAAGTCATAATGATTCGTCTTGTCGTACGCCTCTGATCCTGCCTCCGAGTCTGGAAGGATCATGACTTTCAGATACTCATTTTCCAGCCAGACGGCATGGCTTTATCTTCTTTCTCATCATAAATCTTTTCGATCGTCGGGTACGGATATCCGGCCGGAGCTTCCTGATAAACACGGCTCTCAAAAACATAGGTTTTTATCTGCTGTCCGATCCCATAAGGAATGACCACATTTTCTTCCCAGATCTTCACTCCACTCATAATTCTGACCTCCTGCTGTTTTCTATTCTCGTTCCTGTATTGTACGGAATTTTCAGTTCAGAAAAATTCATCTCCCTGAACGGCAACCACATCTCCCTGCTTTCGTTTCAGGAACTCTCTTATTTTTCGTTCTTGCTTATACTATACTGTAATTACTCCTGTTTTTCATTACCTTCAGTTGCCATGTAATTTCAAAAATTGCTCTCATCATTCTTGACCTTTTTCCCGTTTCTCTTTATAATCGAAACCAGTACTGCGCATCCCGGCTCTTTCATTCCGGAAGTCATCTTCCGCACCATGCGCACATCGTAACCAGCCGTCAGATCCTGCCGGATCCGTCTTTGAAAGGAACACCCATGATCTCTACCGAAAAAGGGATTCTCCCGGTTCCGACTCATTATGTTCATACCGCGCCCAGGCGCAGTCCTTATTTTTATCCGCTGATCATCGGAAATTTTCCTCCACGATGATTACAGCCCCGCCGCACTGCGTCGACAATTTTCTTCTGCGTACATCAAGCGCGGGAATGCATCATTGAGCTGAATGATCAGGTATTCCGGGCACCTCCCGCCAGATCGTATTTCTCGATTGTTATCATCCCCATGCCTACAGAAGCTCTGACGCCCTGGGAATGTGAATGATCCAACTTTGACGGTCCTATGGCACGCATTTTATCAGGCGATCAAGTGAGCAGTCCGCTCCGGTCATCAGTCTGAAAGACACCTACCGGTTTGAGCGGTATCTCCATAAGATCTATTCTCCGTTTCGGAACATCTCCCGTTAAAGGAGGCATTGTTTTAACAATTACATTGTCAACATGCTGACCGGAACTTTGTCGTCGCGACCACGAACACCCGGAGGCTGTCTCTGGCGGCATCATCGAGGACACGATCACCTACATCAACAATCATCTGACGGAGATCCTGTCCTTAAACGATCTGCTTCCCAGGCTTCTTTAAGTCCTTTTTTTATTTCAGTCGTCTTTTCAAAAAGAGACTGGATTCTCGCCGCATGAATACGTGATCCTGACACGGGTAAACAATGCAAAAATATCTTCTGAACTTTTCGAGATCCCCATCAAGGACGTCTGCTTCCAGACCGGTTTCAGCAGTGAGAGCAGCTTCTGTACCACCTTTAAAAGGTGACCGGACAGACGCCGACCGAATACCGTCTCGCCTGTAACCAGAATCGAACCTGATCGGATCATATCATGCGAAAGGGCTGCCGGAATCATTCAGGCAGCCCTTTTTATGAGAGGATTTACAAAAACAGGACTCGGTCTCTTTTTATTCTGCCGCTTTTCCCATTACTTCTTTGTAGTTTTCCGGTGTTACGACAACTGCATCGACTGCTGTCTCCTGCGGAACGTCCTTGCCAGCGATCACATCATACAGAACCTCAACAGAACCGGTTCCTTATGGAGTCAGATGAGAAGTATGTTGCTGCCTTCATGCAGGTACCGTCAGCGCCTTTGTTGTTCCACTCGTCTTTTTGCCAAGACCTACTATGCATGCATCTGCATCAAGACCTGCACTCTCAAGTGCACGGACAGCACCGATCGTACCTTCCTCGTTTGCACCTGTTACCATCCATTTCTTGGATCTCGGATGTGCTGTGATAACGGATGTCGCCGCTGTGTTTTTTATCAGGTCGTTCCGTCATAGTCTGCTTTAAAGATTCTTTCTGTCGGGAAGTCCGGGCAGCCTGCTGTGAAGTTATCATACTCACCTTCTGCACGCGGTACGCAGGAAGAAACGGTATCCATTGTCAGGATCAGAAGACCACTTGTCTCATCTTCTACAAGACCGTTGTCTTTTGCATATGCTGCAAGCCAGTCGCCGTTTGCCTGTCCGATGACGTAAGCATTGATTTACCCACGGAGCGATCTTTTCACCGGCGTCGTTCTGAAGTGCATCATCGGCTGCAACGTCATCAGGGATGCCTGCTTCTTTACACTTGTCAACGGCAGCCTGGGACATTGTCTGGTCCGGGATACAGGTTACGATTCCCTTTGCCTGGTTTGCGATCGCGTTATCGATTGCTTTCAGGTATTCTTCCGGGCTCATCTTTTGCATCTACGAAAATGAATTCATCTCCATTTTCCTCTACTTTCTTCTGTGCTGCTGCGCCCTCATCAATGAACCAGGTCTGGTCGCCGGCTTTGTAAATACCGTAAACAACACCTTTTTCTGATGATCCTGCATCTGCTGCCGCCGTGTCAGCTGCTGCTGCGGTGGTATCAGCTGCTGCCGCTGCTGTTGTTGCGGATGTGTCGGAGCTGCTGCATCCGGCAAGTGCCGTTGCTGTCAATAATGCGGCTGCTGCAAACGCTGCTGTTCTTTTCATCTTTTTCATAATAAAACCCTCCATTTATAAAATTTATTTTGTTTACATAATTGATACAATGATGTTGGGATCAAAATCCGCTTGCACCGGATTTCCGGCCTTTGGTCCCTGGTATCTACAGGTTCTTTCATGGAAGCTGCAAGCAGGTCTTTTCTCTCGCTTCTGTTTTCTGATGTAGTCAGTTGTCAGAGCGAAAAGAAGAAGTCCGCCTTTTGCGACATACTGCCAGAAGCTTGGAACGTTTACCATCGTAAGTCCTGTGTTGAAGGACTGGATCAGGATGATACCGAGGATCGTGCCGCCCATGTTGCCGACACCGCCGACGAAGGATACACCGCCGAGGATAACAGCTGTGATCGCATCAAACTCGAGGTTGACGTTTGCGGCCGGCTGTCCGGAGTTCATACGTGCCGCGAATATGATGCCGCCGATCGAGCAGAGGATACCCATCATCACATAACAGGTTGTGATGATCTTTTTCGGATTTAAGCTCACCTGCAAGTCTTGCTGCATCCATGCTGCCGCCGATCGCATATACGCTGCGTCCGAATTTCGTCTTTGCAAGGATGATACCGAATACGACGATGCAGATGATCATGATCCATACAGATACCGGAATGTTTAAGATCCTTGCTTTTCCGAGAAGAAGGAATGTCTTATTGCTGATGGATACCGGTTTTCCTCCTCCGCAGATGATGTAGGCAAATCCACGGATGATGGACTGTGTTACGAGTGTTGCGATGAATGCCTCCAGATGGATCTTGTTGACCATGAATGCATTGAAGAAGCCTACGGCTGCTCCGCAGACGATCGTAACGATCACAGCTGCCGCGAACGGCATTCCCTTTGATACGAGAAGTGCTGCTACAACTCCCGAAAACGCTGCAAGTGAACCAGGAGACAGGTCGTTCTGACCGGCAATGATCAGATATGTATGTCCGACTGCGACCATTCCGACGAGGGATGCCGCGATCAGGATGTTGATCATGTTTGTGACGGACAGGAAGTTTTTTATTCAGGCAGGTAAACAATGCAAATACTACAATGATCGCTGCGATCAGAAAGCTTGTCGCCATCAATATGGATCCTACTTTTTTTTTTGTACTCATGCTTTTTTACCTCCCCGATCATTCCCATGCTGAGAAGTGTGCTCTCAGTTGCATCTTCTGCTGAAATCTCTCACCGACGATCCGCCTTGCACGCATGACGATGATCCGGTCGGATAATCCCATGACTTCCGGCAGTTCGGAAGAGATCAGGATCACGCCGAGTCCCTGTTTCGCGAACTGGCAGATCATCTGGTAAAACTCGGACTTTGCACCGACATCGATTCCTTTTGTCGGTTCATCCAGGATCAGGACCTTCGGATTCGTGCTGATCCAGCGTGCAACGATGCATTTCTGCTGGTTTCCTCTGACAGCTCCACGATCTTTTTCTTTGCGGAAGGCGTCTTGATCTTGAAATTTTTAATGCCGTCTTCTGCGATCTTTTCTTCCTTCTTTGCATCTACAAAGCCGAGACTGTTGGAGTTTTTGTCCAGCATGGAAATATTGATGTTATCACTGATATCAAGGTTTGAAAGAATTCCCTGAAGTTTTCTGTCCTCCGGTACGAGAACGATCCCGTGTTCCATCGCTTCATGCGGAGATCGGTTCTGGATCATCTTTCCTCGAGAATGATCTCTCCGCTGCGGATCGGATCCGCGCCGATGATCGCTCTCATGAGTTCTGTCCGTCCTGCACCGACAAGTCCGGAAAATCCAAGCACTTCACCTTTTCTGAGGACGAAGGAATTCTCTTTCACATAGTCGGAAGAAACATTTTTTACTTCCAGGAGAACCTCTCCGATCTCTTTGTTCCTGTCGAGATTTTTTGTAGATATCTCCGAGATCACGTCCGACCATCATCCGGATCATCTCCGATTCCGGGACCTCACCGGTCTTTACTGTCGTCACATAATGACCATCCTTGAAGATCGCCACTTTGTCGGTGATCCTCTGGATCTCATCCATTCGGTGAGATACATAGATGATGATCTTGCCTTCCGCTTTCAGCTTTTCGATGATCTTAAACAGAGCATCGATCTCTGAATCGGAAAGGGATGCTGTCGGCTCATCAAAAGCAGATTACCTTCAGATTCTCTCTCGAATATGCCTTCATGATCTCCACCATCTGCTGGTAAGCGATACTCAGATCTTTGACTTTTTGTCGACGGGTGGATCGGAAGACCAAAATCTTCAATGATCTTTGATGCCATCTGGTTTGCTTTCTGGGTATCGATGAATCCAAAACGGTTGACCGGCATTCTTCCGAGATAAATATTCTCTGCGACCGAAAGCTCCAGAAGAATCTGACGTTCCTGATAGATAACGGAGATTCCTTCTTCGATCGCCTGATGCGGGGACTGGAAATGTTTTTCCACACCGTCCAGCAGATATTTTCCGCTTGTCGGCTGATAATCTCCATTCAGCACTTTCAGAAGTGTGGATTTCCCCGCTCCGTTCTCTCAAGGAATGCCAGAACCTCGCCTGCATATGCCTTAAACGAAATATTATCCAGTGCTTTTACACCAGGGAAATATTTACAGATGTTCTGAAATTCCAACATACTGCTCATATTGCGTTCCTCCCTTTTTCACTGTCATTTTGAGTCTTTTCTTTTTTTTCGTACTGTATTGGCAGTCACTTCAGAAGATAATTTCTATTGTGCCTTTCGCTTTATTTACTTTTATATTATACCTTTTTCCAATAATCATCATTATCATCGCTTGCTGTATTGTTTTTAAATCTTGCTCTCATCGTTTTTTATGTTCTCTTTTTTGTACAAATATTTTAAACTGGAATCAGAAAGGAGATGGCGTATCATGCAGTTAAGTGATAAATTTTTCACATTTGATACCGGAGAAAAATCGCATTTTTTCGACATAATAACCAGTTCAGGACTCTCGCTCTCCCTGTTTTCGATTGGAGCGTCCATTCAAAAATTGCTTTTAAAGGTAAGAAATGGTCCGACCATCCGGAAAAAGACGGGAATGAACTTCCGATCACATTGAGTTCCGGCAATCCTGATTTTTACCGCATCTGTCCGTGTTATGCAGGAGCAACGCTTGCCCCGAATGCCGGAAGGATCTCCGGCTCCTCCATCCTTCTCGGAGGAGAAACGATCCCTCTGACCCCAAACGAAGGTGCGAACCAGCTGCATGGCGAGTCCGCATAATCTCTCCGCTCAGAACTGGAACACAGAATTCGTCCGCCAGGATTATGATTCTGTCTCGATCGGATTTTCAGCATTTCTCGCCGACGGCGTCGACGGATATCCGGGAAATCGCACGTTTCATGCGGAATATACGCTCGATGACAACAACTGGCTGACCATCCGGTACCGGGCATCGACGGACCGGCCGACTTATATCAATATGTCGAATCATACCTACTGGAATCTTTCCGGTGATTTCTCATCTTCCGCGCTTGATGAGACACTCACCGTTTTCGCAAACAATGTCTGCCTGAATAACGAGGAACATATTCCCGTCGAAATCATCCCATTGCAAGGACGATATTCGATTTTTCCAGCCCGGCTTCTCTTAAAAGCCGGCTGGATTTCTGCCGCGCGAAGAAAAACTCCGCTCCCGCTGCCGCAGGCAGATTTCCATCGCGCGCGGTTACAACCATGCATTTATCCTGAGCCGTGACCAGACCTCCCGCAGTTTCCGGTCGCTTCCACAGCCTGTAAAAAGCATGTATCCTGAGCGATCCTGTTTTCCGGACACTCCATCACGCTTTACACAGATGCCCCCCCGGCACTCGTCGTCTATTCCGGCGGATCTCTCGATGATTCCATCGGATTCCCGGACGGCACGCACTCCTGCCCGTCATGCGCCATCGCGCTCGAAGCCCAGGATGTTCCGGATTCCCCACATGTTCTGCCGGAACATTTTTCCATCACAACGCCGGAACATCCGTTTGAGCGGACGATCCGGATCCAGATCCGGTAAATGTCGCAGTAACACTTACAGTTCTGCCGCTGGCAGCTTCTTTCGAATTCCCTTGAAATACAAAAAGGGACCTGGCCATCATCTGATATGCCAAATCCCGCTTTTTCCGTTTATTTGTAACTATTCAGTGCCTTCTCACCTGCAGGAATCTCCCCACTGAGCTTTCCTTCGGATGCATAGTTTCTGTTATATTGTCACCACCGGATCCAGATCTTCCCGCTGTATTTCCAGTTTCCATACAGCAGCCGTCCAAACAGAGCCAATGCTGTGAGCTCAAAAAAGCGGATCGTCAGGCGGTCGGAACCTGCAAATGTCGTAAGCAGAGTCAGGAATGCGACCAGTGCAGATACAGGAGATTCATTCCCTGAAAACGGACAAACTGTTCTTTTTCCCGGATCCTGTCATCATTCCGGATCCGCTCATAAGAACGTCCTTTTTCCTTTTAAAAGGCGCATTCCGGAGTACCGCCCATTCGATCGTTAAAATACAGAGTACATATTTCGCCAGCATAGACATTCTTCCTTTCCATGAAAGTTCTCTGCAATTTTCTCTTCTATCCGTCCCATGAGTCTGCATGTTTTCTATGGTCTTATTGTATCACATGCCAACGCAGCCGTCACTGTCTCCTTCTGCCTCTCTCCTGCCGTGTACAGTTGTGGCAGCAGATTTTTGCCGATTCGGAATGCGAAGCATCGGCAAAATCAGGTGTTGTCCCCTGGTCGTTTGTCCTATTTCGATTGATAGAGCACTACATTTTTATTTTTTAACGTCTGTTTCACATCGATGACTCTCTGGTTCGCGCTGCCTTTTCCAGTGCAGGGTCACATCTTTTTCTGCTTCCACGAACGGTCCGTCCACCAGGACATCCACGTTTTTCAGAAACGGAAGATCCAGGATGTCTTCCCACAGAAATCCTGTATACAGCCAGATCGTCTTTTCCGGGAACTTTTCGTGGATTTCTTCGATCAGATTTCCACTTCTTTCCGGTTCTGCCAGTGAAGCGGATCACCGCCGGAGAATGTCACGCCGGAGATCCAGGATGGCGCCAGCGCCTCGAAAAGTTCCTGTTTTGCCTCCTCGTCAAAACGGGAGTCCGCCTTTCACATCCCATGTCACCGGGTTCTGGCAGCCGGACAGGCATGGCTGCAGCCAGCAAGCCATAAGACGGTGCGCAGGCCGTCGCCGTTTAACATGTTCTCTTTTTGTAATGTTGTGGTAGCGCATTTTTCATTTTTTTATATTTTATATTTTCTAAGTGTTCATATTCTTGTTTTTATTGGCATAAAAACAAGAATCTCTGGGAAGTTCGCCCTATACGTCTTTAGCCAAACAAACCGCTTATGCAAGCAAGCTTGCAACGCGTTTTTTATGAGTTCTGTCTACGCACACTAACTGTTTCCATCAAATCGATTTCGGGCCGCTCCGCGATCTCGGCCATCTTCGCATCATTCAGCCTCGTATCGCCTCTTGACGCGGGAATAGCTCAGATATCCATTCATACGGTCGATCTTTGTGAGGTTTTTGCTTGCCGCAGACCGGGCAAACGTCCATATTCAGTTCCTCGTGACCGCAGTCATCGCAGTAAGACAGGGACAGGTTTACTCCCTCGTAGAATCCCATCTTCATGGCACGGCGCACCAGGAACGGATCGCTTCTTTGTTGTAGTCGATCGGGTAACGCACATACTGAATCTTCCCACCGTTGGACAGTTCCCAGAAACGGTGTTCCAGATTCTGTTTCTGGACCGGGGTGATATCCTCTGGTCACATGGCAGTGGAAGCCATTGCTGACATACTCGCGGTCGGAGACATTCTCCACGATCCCGTATTTTTTCCGGAACTGCTTTGACCTGCAGTCCACAGAGGTTTTCCGCCGGAGTCGCGTAGATCGCATAGAGATTTCCGTCCTCGTGCTTAAACTGCTCTACTTTTCACGTTGATATGCTTCAATACCTCCAGGGCAAACGCCCCGTCTTCCACCAGGGATTTTCCGTTGTACAGTTCTCTGCAGCTCATTGAACGCTGTGATCCCGAAGGAGGCTGTTGCTGTCTTTAACAGCGGCTTGATCTTATCATGAAGACCTAAATGTCCGCCGTAGAATCCGCCTTCGCAGTAGCCAGCGGGTTGGTGGATGCTTTCATTCTCCAAGATATGCTCGTATGTGCGGATGTGGATCTTGCGGATCAGCTCCAGATAATAGTCCAGGACTTCGTAAAAATCCCTGCTCTCTGTCTTGCCTTTGGCAAGATCATCGGAAGATGCAGGCTGACAACACCGATGTTGAAGCGTCCGACAAACACCGGTACGTCCTTCTCATCCGCCGGTTCCATTCCTCCCCTCTCATACCAGGGGAAAGGAAAGCGCGGCATCCCATGGGGCTTATGATCTTTCCATACTGTTTGTACATGCTGGCAATATAGCCTTTACCGGTCATGAGAAGCCAGTCAGGATACATCGTCCTGGAAGAGCACTCGATCCCGGCCTCAAAAACGTCTCTCAAGCTCTTTTCCCGGTCCATGAAGGTTCTCATCATATAAGAACACAAGCTTTGGGAACAGGACCGGCTTCTTGTGGTCCTTCCTTTCCCTGACCTTTTTCTCACATTGAGCATCGTGATCGTCGCCATCTTTGCGAACCGGCTTGTTCCGGTTCCTGCCGTCATCGTGATAAACGGATAGTCACCGCGGCTGGAGGAGACGGAGTTGAACTTGTACTCCCAGCCCTGGAAGCCCTGTTCCATCTCTCTCTGAACGTCGTTCCAGGCTATCTCCTTCGCGTTTTCTCCTCGTCGAGACCGAGGTCGATATATTTTTCGATATACTTCTTCCGTAGGATTTCTCGGCGTAAGGCGCCAGGATATTCTCCACGCTCGGCACGGTAAAACCACCGTACTGCTGGCTCGCGGCGCTTAAGACGATATCGCCGATGACATCAAAGGCAACATCCAGAGTCTTCGGCTCGTTATACCAGATGTTTCCCATCTCAAAGCCGCCGCTTCAAAACCTCATTGACATCAAAAGGCAGCAGTTCATGGTGTCACGTCTTGCTGACATATCGTGGATGTAGATATATCCGTCCCGGCATGCCTGAAGCTCCTCGACGGTCATAAAGAACTTCTGGTATAAAGATTTATTCAACTCATTGAAGATCAGGCTCCGCTTCGTTGAGACGAGAGCACTGTCGGTATTGCTGTTCTCCTTGTCACCGATGTACATGATGGACTGGCTCTTTTTATAGACATCATCCAGCATCCGTACAAAATCCTGCTTATAGTTGCGGTAATCGCGGTAGCTCTTCGCAACAGCTGGATTGACGCTCCAACGCCCCCTCAACAATGTTATGCATCTGGGCGATCGGTATCTCCCCTGTCCAAGATCTTCTGCCTCCTCTCTTCTACGAACTCACAGATAAACTTACTCTCGGCCTTCGAGAAGTTATCATCGCGCGGTTTGCAGACTTATTTACTGCCGCCAGGACTTTCTGGACATTGAATTCTTCCTTTTGTCCCGTCTTTTTGATCACTTTGATCTCACTGCATTTCATGATATGGAATCCTCCCCATAAGCCTTTTCGCTGTTTTCTCATTTTCTATATCGCATTTCTCTTTATCGCCTGTCATGGCGTCCTTTTCCTCTCTTCCCGTCTTTGCGGCACATTCCGGCTCATCGAGCAGATGACCTTCCTCATCTATCTTAAGGTTCAGTTTCCTCCTCGACCTCACTCCGGATCTCCTCCCTCTGCTCCACGTTCATCTCCGGGAGCTGTTCCGTGGATCCGACACCGAAACGGCGCAAATTTCCTCCGTTGGCAAAAAGTGCCGGTCTTCCCCGGCGCGTCGGGCGTCCCGCCTCGTACACCAGATCATACTCCACAAGCCGGTTGACCGCATGGTCCGATTTACTCCCCGGATCTTCTCGATATCGGCCTTGGTGACCGGCTGCTTGTAAGCAATGATCGCCAGCGTCTCCATCACCACATCCGACAGCATCTGCTTCTTTGGCGTTGCCGCGACACGGATCAGATATTCATAATAGTCGACACAGCTGCACATCTGGTAGCTGTCATCCAGCCGCACGATCTGCATGCCAGCTTTTCTCTTGTCATATTTTTCCTTCAGGCGCTCCACGGTCTGGATGGCCGTCTCCTCATCCGATTCCAATGCCGCCGCAAGCTGTCGGATCTCCACAGACTGCCCCATGGTAAACAGCACAGACTCCACAACAGACTCCTGCTTTTTCAGGTTTTTCCACTCTCATTCAATTTCCTCCACCGTCATATCTACCCTGTCATTCCCATGTTTTGTCCGATTTTACACACAAACCCGGCACGAACTTTTTTTCTACTGAACAGTCGTGACGACGATTTCCTCGTCCTCTTTTCCCCGCCTTCCGGCTCCAGAGATTCTATGTACATGTCGTCAAACAGATGTTCCTGAGTCAGATGGATCTTTCCCACCTTCATGAGTTCTAACAGCGCCAGGAATGTCACGACGACTTCTGTCTTATCTCTCTGTTTTTCCAGCATTTGCCGGAAGCTGAATTTCCGGTGTTTCTCGCATAGCCGAGAACCTGAAGTGATCTTGTCCTCCAGGCTCACCGGCTCCTTTTTGATCGTTCCGAACGTGCTGCGGACCGGATCAATCTTATCCTGCTGCCGCTTCATGACCGACTCGAAAATCTTCTGGAGCTTCGTGAGGGTCACTCCGTCCAGAAGCTTATCGAGATCCACCGGCTCCACATACTCCCTGGACCTCCGCCGGGATCGTCGGATCTTTGTAGAACACACGGTCCGCCCCGGTCTCAGATGTCCCTTCAGCTCCTCCGACATCAGCCGGAATTTCTTATATTCCAGGCGCATCACAAGTTCCGCTCTCGGATCTTCCTCCTCGCCTTCCTCATTTACTTCTTTCGGCAGCAGCATCCGCGCTCTTGATATCGAGAAGTGTCGCCGCCATCACCAGGAACTCGCTGACCACATCCAGGTCTTCCTCATCCATCTTCGAACGTACTCCATATACTGGTCCGTGATCTCGGCGATCGGGATATCATAGATATTCACTTTTGTTTTTTTCGATCAGATGAAGAAGAAGATCCAGCGGACCTTCAAACTTTTCCAGTTTGTACGATAATTCATATACACCTCATGTTTTCAGATATCAGATGCCTTTGTATTGCTTTTTTGAACCGCAAAAAATGTGCCATGGCACACTCTTTCCTTACGGTACATGGAAATCAGCTTTTTCGCTCTTTTCCATCTTCCAAACCGCAGAGCCGTATCACAAC
>VOFC01001497.1_pt1 | contig 18332 bp, 24 predicted proteins | sample 5384161 | NCBI WGS metagenome assembly VOFC01 (sample SAMN12384722, study PRJNA508395) | human gut metagenome | isolation source: healthy gut B | host: Homo sapiens
ACCGAAACAAACGCGCTTGCCGCTTTGCTTTTTCCCGGACCGACCTACCATATGCTCAAGCCGCTCGCGGAGACCGTGGCCTCTCCAACCCTCGGCATCCCTCATCGCAACGACCGCGCCGCCGACTGGCCGTGGCCGAAGCGCGCAGTGCGCGCCTCGGCCCTCATCGACATTGGCGGACTCCGTGGGTGCTGACGCGAAACTACGTTCGTCGGGCAACAGCCCGGACCCTTCATCTGCGGCGTGTGGGCCAACATGAAGCGCGGGCGCGGTTTCCATCCGCCTCAACGGCATCACCGTCACCTATCCCAGCCTGACGCCTACGGCAACCAGAACATCTCGCTACCGCAACAAGGATTACGAAATGACCATCATCTTTGAGGCCGTCGCGGAATACACGAAAAATCTCATGGACGGCGCACCGCCTCCTCATCTATACCCTCATGTGCGGCAACCGGGACGGCTGGCGCGGCAACGCGGCGGACTTCAACATCGCCGACTATATGGCGTGGTCGGGGCTGGCGAGCCGCGACGCGGCGTACCGCCAGCAAAAAGGATGTCCAGTCCATCACCAACCTCAAGCTCACCGCGGAATCCTACAAAAAGTACTTCGAATCGTTTACATCACGCATCTGGCCACCGAGGCCAACATCAAAAAATACACCGGCGAGGTCCACATCGCCTTCGCCGAAAACGTCCGCCTCTTCCTCACCCAATACTACCAGCTCATTCCGGACTGGATGGGCCAGCTGTCCGAAAAACGCCTACCGTCTGGCCTATTACCTCTACTACCGCGCGCGCAAGGCGCCCGCTCGACGAGGAGGGCAACTTCCGCTTGTCCGCGTGGAGGACATCATTCAGTACATCGGCCTGCCCGACGAAGGAGGAGGTCAAGAACCGCAACTATGACGAGGCGATCATCCGCCCCTTCAATAAGGCGGTGGAGGAGATCGAGAGCATCGCCAACGGCTCCATTCACATGTCCTTCGATTACGACAACATCAACTCCTTCCTCGCGGGCAAGATGACGTCGGCATCGACGAGACGATAGGATCGACCACAAGCTCGAGCGCGCGCGCATCCAGAAAATGGACAAACCCGGACGGCTCGAGAGTTAAAAAAGACCGCCGCAAAAAACGCCCGAACCGCCTGAAGCAGGGGGACGGCGCAGGGCGCCGAAACCCGTCAGAATCCCTGAAAAGCCGACCGTTCCGCCCCGCCCTTCTGCACGAACGCAAGTCGCTTTTCCGCGCACGCCGACCGTCAAACCGCCGCATTTTCGGCGTTTTTCCCCTATCCGTCCGCATCTGTGCAAAAGAGTACGCACAAACCTCTCCAAATCCGAAAAAGACCGTGTTTTCACGTGAAACGTGCATAACTTCTCCGCGGGCATACTACTTCTTTTGTTCCCACTTCATCGTGCAACAGCGACTTCAGACCGTGCATTTTTCCTTCTTTTATCGTTCAAAATTCTTTTCGCCCTTCCATTTTTCCCAGCAATGATTTTTAAGGAATTTTTCCACTTTTCCAACCTTATTCTCCTTATGGATATTTAAGATAATTTACAGCCATCCTCCGTCCTGCGGGAGGGTGGCTGTGCTATATCCTGAGAAAACCCACCGAAAGGAGACATCCCCATGCCCGACACCTTCGACACGCTCCGCCCGGATCATCGACTACCTCCGCGTCATCGGGGCATCGACCCACGCAAAGCGGCGCTTCCGCTGCCTGAACCCGACCACCCCGACCGCAACCCCTCGATGGCCTACGACGCGCGCCGCCATAAGGTCCACTGCTTTGCCTGCGGGGCGGACTATGACCTCTTTGACCTCCTCACCATCGACCGTTCCTATTCCTCGCCGGCGGACGCCCTTGGCCGCCAGCGAACGGTACGGGCACGGCGATGTGACCGTTTCCCGCCCTTCAGCGCCGCCGAAACGCCGCGCATAACGAACCGGGGGAAGAACCGACCCGCAGCCCACACGGAGGGGGGGGGACCTCACTGCGCCCCGTCTTTTCAGGCAGACCCCTTTCTTCCTCGCCTCCTCCGACTGCTTCGCAAACCGGGACGAAACCCCTACTTCTCCCCGCGGCTGTCGGCGAAGACACCGTGACTCGCTTCCGCTTAGGCTACGATCCCAAGCATGACTGCGTGGTGCTGCCCTGCGAGGACGGGCCGCTGCGTCCGCCGCTCCGTCTCCGAAAAGCGCTACCTCAACGAAAAGGGCGTGCCCTCGCCGCTGTTCCAGCCGGAGCTTCTGACCGGGGCAGGGGAGGGGAGACCCGTCTTCCTCCTTGAAGGCACCTTCGACGCCCTCTCCGCCGAGGAACTGGGCTATCCGCGCCCGCCCTCAACGGCTCCGGCAACCGGGAAAGGCCGCCGCCCTCCTGCGCACCCTGGCCCAAGCCCGCCCCCATCCTCTTGCTGACAGACAGCGATCCGGCAGGGGGAGACGTGGGCCGCGGCGCTGACGGCGGAATTTCCGTGGCTCTACCGCTGTCCCCCCGTGCCCTACGGCAAGGATCTCAACGAATCCCTCTGCCATGACCGGGACGAGACCGCCCGCTTTCCTCGCCCAATGCGCCGCCGACTGGGCGGCACAGCAGCCGCCTCCCTGCCTACGAGACCTCGGCGGCAGGCCGCATGGACGATTTCCTCGCCTACATCCAGAAGCAGGCCGCCCGCCCGCCGCTGAAAACCGGCTTCCCCAAGATCGACGAGGCTCTGGACGGCGGCTTGTATGACGGCCTTTACGTCATCGGTGCGGTCAGCTCCCTGGCAAGACCGCCTTCTGTATGCAGATGGCGGATCAGCTGGCCCAGCAGGGGAGGGACGTGCTGGTGTTCTCCCTGGAAATGATGGCGTGGGAGCTGATGGCCCGCTCCATCTCGCGGGAGAGCTTCCTGCTGGACACCTCCGCCCGGCGGCGCATGGCAAAAGACCGCCCGCGGCGTGCTGGACGGCCGGCGCTGGAGCCAGTACAACACTCAGGAAAAGGCCCACTTAGACGCCGCCCGTGACGCCTACGCCGCCTACGCCGGACACATCTACTTCCGGGAGGGCGACCACGAGACCGGCCTTGACTACATCCAGAGCGAGGTGGCCCGCCACATCGCGGAGACCGGCGAAAAGCCGGTGGTGCTCATCGACTACCTCCAGATCATCGCCCCGGTGGACGTCCACTTCACCGACAAGCAGAACCTGGACCGCATCGTCTGCGCCCTGAAAAAAATGTCCCGGCAGTACGAGCTGACCGTGTTCGCCATCTCCTCCTTCAACCGGGAGAACTACAACCTTGAGGTCTCCATGAACGCCTTCAAGGAATCCGGCGGCATCGACTACTCCGCCGACGTGCTGCTGGGCCTGCAAGCCCGTGGCGCGGGCCGACCCGGCTTCCAGATCGACGAGGAAAAGCGGAAAGACCCACGGGAGCTGGAGCTGAAGATCCTGAAAAACCGCTCCGCCGCCTTGGGCCAGCCCATTTCTCTCCGCTACTATCCGGCCTTCTCCTGCTTTATGGAGGGCTGATTTCGGACAAAACTCACGTGAGACTCACGCCGATTTTCTTCGGCGCAACAGGAGGTATCCATGCCAGCAGAAGAACTGAAACGACCGGACGAAGCGGCCATGTCCCGCATCCTCGCCCGTCACCCATACAGCCCGGAGGGCGTCATCCTCCGCCTTGCGTGGCAGGAGGGCCTGAGCCGCAAGGAACTCAACGAACTCACCTGGGATCAGGTGGACTTTGACGGCGGCAGCCTCCTGCTCCCGGACCGCACCGTCCCCCTGGAGCCCTCCGTGGCGGACTGCCTCCGGGAGCGCTATGCCCGGTATCGCAAGCTGTCCGACCGGGTCCTCATCGCGGATCGCGGCAAAAAGCCCATGACGCCGGAAAACGTTTCCCGTCTGGCGAAGATCGCCTTGGACAGCGAGGGGCAGGACGTCTCCCTGAAAGATCTCCGCCGGGACTGGATCGTCCGCCAGATCAAGGCCAACGGTTGGGCCTATGGCGCCCGTGTCAGCGGCATGGCGGTGGGCAGTCTCCGGGGCGTTTTCCCCGCCGCCCTCTGGGAGGACGCCCCCCAGCCGGACGTTCCGCAGACCGGCGACGATACGGAATACAGCCTTTGGCGCATCGTCCAGCAGGAGGGCAGCTCCACCGCGGGCCTTGCCATCTGGATGTGCTGGAAGCTCCAGATGCAGCCGGGGGAAATTGCAGCCCTGACGTGGGATCAGATCGACCTGCAAACCGGCCTGATCCGCTTTCCCGACCACGACGTCGACATGGGCGCCCGGACACAGCGCCTGTTGTCCGACGTCCGGGCCCGGCAGAAGGACGCCCCCACCAACCGCGTGTTCATCGCCCCCGCCACCGGCAACCCCATCGACCAGTCCCGCCTGTCCGTCCTCTGCCGCACCGCCATGATCCGGGGCGGCTTGGAGGGGTTCAGCCTTCGGTCGCTGGCCGCTTGGGCCGGCAATAAGCAGATCGAGGACGTTCTTCTCCGGGGGGCGGAGGAACAGGGCTACTTAGTGCGGGACACGGCGGCCGCTCTGCTTCACGTCACCCCCCGCACCGCTTGGGAGCACCTCAACCGCCTGAGCCGGAATAACCGGCTGACAAAGGTGGGCGTGCGCTACTACCCCGCCGGAAACACCGTGGCGGAGGCGGATTACCTGCCCATTCTCCGGGCCTACCTCCAAAAGGAGGGCACGGCGGGCCGTCAGGCCCTTGCGGAGCAGCTGAGGATCGACCCCAAGCAGGCCACACATATATTAAAAGGAATGGTGGACAGGGGAGAACTGGAGCTGGTAGGGAAACGTTACCGTCTGCCGGAAAACACCCCATAACGTCACGCTTCCACAACAACTCGCCGTCAGCTTTCCGTAAAACCGCCGTTCTCATTACGGTTTTGTTACAGAACCCCAAAACCTATTTACAGTCGAAAAAGGCCGTGCTAAAGTATATCCTGCAAGAAGGGTTATAGCCCCAAGTCCCGATTCAGATATTGGGTAGGCTAGCCACGATATGTAAATCGGGGCGGAACGCGAAAGCCTGACTTGCAAAATTACCACTCCCGAAAAGGGAGAATTTCAAAAGGAGGAAACCCCATGAAGAAGTTCCTTTCTCTGGTTCTGGCTCTGGTGATGACCATGTCTCTGGTTACCGCCAGCGCTGGCGCCAAGGACTTCACCGACAACAGCAAGATCAACTATGAAGAAGCTGTCGAAGTGATGTCCACCCTGGGCGTCGTCGGTGGTTATACCGATGGCTCCTTCAAGCCCCAGGGCACTCTGACCCGTGGTGCTGCCGCCAAGATCATCTGCAACCTGATCCTGGGCACCACCACTGCTGACGCTCTGACCGCTGATGCAGCTCCCTACAAGGACGTTGCTACTACCAACGTCTTTGCTCCCTACATCGCTTACTGCGCTAAGGAGGGCATCATCTCCGGTTATGCTGACGGCACCTTCCGTCCCGCTGCAACCCTGACCGGCTATGCTTTCATGAAGATGCTGCTGGGCGCTCTGGGCCTGCAGGCTGACAAGGAAGGCTACACCGGCCCCAACTGGTCCATCTCCGTTGCCAAGCGCGCTCTGTCCAAGGACGTCGCTCTGGATAACGGCCTGAAGGGCGAGTTCAACGGCGCCAAGGCTGCCACTCGTGAAGAGGCCTGCCTGTATGCTCTGAACATGCTGAAGGCTGGCACCTTCTCTTATCCCAATGACAACACTGTCATCGTTGGCAACGTCTCCGTTTCCACCAGCGCCAAGGCTGTTCAGGATAAGAATAAGCCTTATTATGAGACCGTGTTCAAGAACCTGTTTGCCCACAGCACCTCTGACGCTTTCGGCCGTCCCGCTACCCGCTGGGATTACAAGGGCGTCAAGATCGGCACCTATGCCAAGACTCCTGACCTGACTTATGTCGGCTCTCAGAAGATCAATGACATCTATGCTGACCTGAACATGTCCACCAAGGACACCACTGCCAACCTGTATGTCAACGGCGAGAGCTTTGACACCGCCAAGGATGGCAAGGACGCTGCTACCTTCACCGTCAGCAAGGCCAACGACACCAAGCTGGATAAGCTGGGCGGCACCGCTGACAAGATCGGCAACGGCACCTTGATCGAAGTCTATCGCAACGATGACAACAACCATGTTGACGTCATTGCTATGTCCGTCTACGCTGGTAAGATCACCGACGTGAAGGACGCTACCTCCAAGAAGGACGCTTATGTTGTGGTCGATACCGACAGCACCATTGCTGACTTCAACGACGAGTATGAGACCGAGGCTTTCGCTGAGGACGATGTGGTCGCTTTCACCTATGCTGACGGCGAGATCCAGACCATGTACAAGATGGAGTCTGTCTCCGGCGAGCTGACCAAGAAGGTCATCGAGAAGAGCCTGACCATCGGCGATACCACCTACAAGTATGGCAAGGAGTACACCTTCAACGGCACCTCCGAGGCTGGTCTGTCCAACAAGAGCTCCTATGATGTCTATGTGGATGCCAACGGCTTCGCTCTGTACATCGAGGAGACCGGCGCTAACGTCTCTGATTACGCTCTGCTGCTGAATATCAACGGCGATGCTACCAACTGGATCAACGGCAACCGCGCAAAGCTGGTCTTTGCTGACGGCTCCGTCAAGACCGTTGACACCGATAAGGATTACTCCGGTGCATACAATGCCAATGACCTGCCTCTGCTGGTTCGCGTCAAGACCAACTCTGACGGCGAGTACAAGCTGAGCGGTAGCTACGAGTCTAATGGTGTTCCCGCTCTGGAGAACAAGAAGCTGACCGCTGCCGGCAAGACTGTCAACACCGATTCCAAGACCATCTTCGTGATCAACAAGAACGGTGAGACTGCTAAGTTCAATGTCTACACCGGCATCAAGAACGCTCCCGAGATCGTCGATGCTGCCAACACCGCTGAGACCTATGTCTACAGCAAGGGCGGCGTGGCCAAGGTTGTCTACATCACCGGCGTGGCCACCACCAACAGCAGCAAGGACATCACCTTCATCGCTGGCAAGTCTGCTTCCAAGCTGAATGCCGCTACCGACACCGCTGCATACTATGTCTACAACGCTGTCGTGAAGGGCGAGGTCACCTCTGTCATGATCATGGCCAAGGCTGATGAGAACGGCAACGTTCAGTCTGACGCTCAGATCAACAACCCCGGCGATCTGGACAACGTGATCTGGTTCTCCACCACCGCTGACTCTGACGACATCATCTATAAGGCTTCCACCACCTCCACCAAGGGCGTGGATGTCTACTCCGCTGACGGCGTCAAGAAGGTCTCCGCTGATGAGGTTATCGTCGGCACCATGGTCAACGGTGTGAAGGGTGACGGCGCCAACATGTCCATGGCTTCCGACGTGAAGGTCTACACCATCAACGATGATGGCGATATCGAGGCGATCAGCGCTTCCGCTATCAAGACCAACTCCGAGGCTTCCGTGATCTACACGGTTGAGGACGGCGAGATCACCAACCTGTTCATCCAGCTGCCCAAGGACTAAGTCCTTCCGCTGTGATTCAACAGTTGCGTTGCATCTGAAATGAGATACCCCGGGCTTCGGCCCGGGGTTCTTTATGTACCCCTGCGGGGTGTTATGCCGATTCTCATATGATTCCTGTGGAATTCAACGATTCCCGGTTTCGCCGGGTCTCGTCCATTTCTCCCCCTGTCCCCCCTTGTGCATTGCGCATGACAGTTACCAGTTTTGGCGTGCCTTCATGTCCGCTTAAAATCGGGAAAAACGTTGAAAACCCTTGTATTATCAGTCATATAGGACTATAATAAACAACATATGGCCAAAAGGCCTTTTGCGTTTTTTGTCAGGATCCTTGTGGGGAACGCCCCGCCTGATTTTGAAAATGCCCCCGCCCGCTGCGGGATAACAAATATAGAATCATGTCGGCGCGTGTGGAAGCCCGCCGTTTTACGTAGAATGATAGCCGCATAAGTTCGCAGATATAGGAGGAACTTGCTTTGAGCGCGAAAAAATCAAGAAAAGACAACATTCCCGCCCCGGCGGCCCAGCCCGCCGCCCCGACTGAACATACAGAAAAGACCCCCGTTCCCGCCGCTCCCCCGGCAGAACTGCTGTACGGATAGCGCGATTTCCCGGAAGGATGCCTTCATGGTGGTGCTCTATTCCGTCCTGCTCTTTGATCGCCATGACCGTCCAGACCGCCGTTATGTCTCTGCTCCTGGGTGCGCTGGCCTTCCTGAGTTTATTTTGGCAAAAAAGCCGCTGTCTCGCTTTCAGCAGCGGCTGTCCGTGCCGGTATTGGGCCTCTTGGCCTTTGCCATCGTCTACGGCGCTGCGGCGATTGATCTCCCCCTTCGGCGCCAACGCCCAGTCCGAGTTCTATAAATTCATCGCCGCCTTCTCCTTGGCGGTCATTCTGCTGTCCCGCTTTGAGCGGAAGCACGTTCCCGGCCTGCTGTGGGGCGGCGTGTCCGTTTCCACCGTCATTGCCCTGATTTCTCTGGACATGAGCTGCGGTCAGGGGCTGTTCGGGCCTTTCAACGCTCTGATGAACGCCTTGGGCACGGATTACACCAGCGCCCTGCCGGAGTATTTTACCGCCCGCGTCAACGGCCTGTATAACGATGCCAACGTAACAGCCTGTCTCTTCTCTCTGGCGCTGTTCGCGGCGCTGTATCTGCTGAAAAGCTCTACCTGCATCTGGCGGCGGCTGGCCGCGTCTCTGCTGGCCGGCGTCAACGCCGTGAGCCTCCCTGCTCACCGGCAGCCGCGGCGCACTGCTCTGCTTTGCTGTCTCCTGCCTCGTCTGGCTTTTGGTAGAGCGGATGGACCGGGTCGGCCTGTTCCTTTTGCTGGCGGAAACGGCTGTGTCCATGGTGGCCGCCGCTGCCCCCCGCCTCCTCTATGGTGACCCAGGGCGACGAAACGGCGGTTGCACTGTGCCTGTTCAGCGGATTGATCCTCTTTGCGCTGGACGTTCTGGCCGGACGGCGGTTGGAGCCGGTGCTGTCCGCCCATAAAAAGGCGGCGCTGGCGGCTGTGGGCGCGGTGGCGGTGATCTGCGCTGCTTACGCGGCGTGGCCGCCATGACGGTAAAGGGCCTTACACCTTTGATTCTGCTGAACGAGTGGTCCGGCAGGCGGATCTCCCTGCGGGGATACACGCTGACCGCGCCCTTGGGTGAGGATGTTCGCGTGGTGCTGCTGGGGCAAACGGCCTATGAAAAGCTGATAGACCAGTATGAAACGCTCTATGATTCCACCTCCGGCGAGACGGAATTCACGGTGCCTGAGGGTCTTGTTATGACCCGTTGGCAGCTCTATGCGCCTGCGGGTACGGTCGTTGAGCGTGTCGAACTGTCCGATGGGCAGCGGTTTCAGCTGGATTACCCCTTACTCCCCGCGTTTATTGCCGACCGTCTGCTCTTGGGTATGGGCAACAGCTTCACTCTGCGCATGGAGTTTGATAAGGATGCGTGGAAAATTTTTCTCCACCGCGCCGCTGCTGGGCCGGGGCCTCGGCTCCACGGAAAACCTGACCCGCTCTGTCCAGAGCTTCCAGTATGAGTCAAAGCATGCCCATAATCACCTGCTGCAAACCCTGTCCGATACCGGCCTGGTGGGGACGGTTTTTGCGCTGGCCTTTGTACTGGGTTCTGTGTGGCTGTGCCTGCAGGCCGTCCGGAAGGAGAAGGACAGTCTGGCCGCCGCGTTGCTGGCGGCGTGGGTCATGATGAACCTCCACAGCCTCATGGAGATCAACTTCTCCGTCCGGGGCTTCAAAGTGCTTCGCCTATGTGCTGCTGGTGCTGCCGATTTTGCTCTATGCCCAGCCGCTGCTGCCCAGGCGATACGGCGAAGGGTGAAAGAGGTCGAAAAACGGCGGGTATGATTCTGGCAATTGGATACGCTCTGTATTTAGCCGTGTTCGGCGGCCTGCTGGAAAGCGCCCGCATGACGGATCGGAAGGCGGAGAATTTCCAGACCAGCGACGTTTATGAGTATCTGGACTTCCTCCGGGGCTGTGTCCGTGGAAATGTATTCGACCACGATTTCTACCAGCGCAATTATGTTGCCAACGCCGTGCAGCTGAACGACCCCAGCTACAACGGCGATATGCTGAAGTATGTATCGGCCCTGCGGAGCCTCCGGCACCTATGAAAACGACAGCGCTTTGGCCCAGTATTATTACCTGCCCCGGCAAAGTTGGGATGACCTCTTCGCCTGCTCGCTGGAGGGCATCCATCGGGTGCGATCCAGTCGGACGGCTGGAACCTTACCAGATGGACTTCTACCGCACGGAGGTTCTGCCCGCCATGGGCGCGGACAACGTGTCCGCCTTTGTGGACGGCGTGGCGGCTCTTGGCGATGCGCTGGACGCCATGAACGCCGAAGGCAGACTGGAAACGGTGGAGCTGAATGAGACCAATCAGTCGTTTTTGACGCTGTGCCGCTCCGTGAAGGAGCAAGAGCTATCTGGTCAGGACGCTTACACCGTGCTGACTCTGGCGGTCATGTCTTCCGATGAGGATGCCCAGTAACTTCAGGACAGATTGCATTTTTTCGCGGTGCGGCACCGCGTCCTTTCCATAGGAAAGGACGATACTCTCGATTGGAAATGCCGAACCGCTTTTGGAGGAATATCATGAGCCGATTTCGGAAACAGCTGCTGTTCCTCTGCGATGCGCTTTTGTTCGCAGTGGCAGTGGCAGGCTACAAGTTCATCACGGTGGTGCTGCCCTATACGGAGGTGGGCGCCAAGGGCAGCTTCCCGAAAAAATGTGCTGCTGCTGTATGGGTGCACCGTTATCGCCCAGCTTCTGTGTAAGACCTACGACAGCCTGTGGCGTTACGCCGAAGCCGGGAATACCTGGCGCTGCTGTGCGCGGCCATCTGCGGCTTCGGCGCCTATGAGATCTTCAGCCGGGCCTTGCTCCACGAGACCATTTCCTTCGTCCTGCTGGCGGCCATCGCCAGCTTGTGGGTGCTGGAAATGCTGGCCGTCGGTTCGGCTACCGGATGTACCGAACCGTCAGCATCCAGCGGGAGCAGCCGGGAGCGGTGCCGGTGGCCATCATCGGCGCTGGCTCCGCCGAGGTGCAGCTGCTGGATGAATTGCAGCACAATCCCAACAGCCGCTACCACGTCCAGTGCTTTTTTTGATGATGACCCCGCCAAGGTTAACAAGCGCATCCGTGTGTGCCTGTCAGCGGCTTGATCAGCCAGGCCCTGCCGCGGATGCGGGCCATGGATATTCACGAGGCCATTTTGCCATCCCTCCATGGACGAGCTGCACCGAAAGGAAATTCTGCGGCAGCTGGCGGACAGGAGCATCGGGTGTCCACCCTGCCCAGCACCTTGGAGCTGATCGATCAAAAGCCCATCCGCCAGCAGCTGCGGGAGGTGCGAATCGAGGATCTGCTGGGCCGGGACGCCATCCAGCTGGACACCACCGCTATGGACGGCCTGCTTTCCGGGCGTACCGTGCTGGTGACGGGGGGGCGGCGGTCCATCGGCTCGGAGCTGTGCCGCCAGATTGTCAAGCACCACCCCAAGCGGCTGGTGATCTTCGACATCTATGAGAATAACGCCTACGACATCCAGCAGGAGCTGCTGGATCAGTATGGCGGGATCTGCCCTCAGCGTTGAGATCGGCTCCGTCCGGGATTCCCCCCGGCGGCTGGAACTGCTGTTTGATACCTACAAGCCCGACGTGGTATTCCACGCCGCCGCGCACAAGCACGTCCCCTCATGGAGTCCTGCCCGCAGGAGGCCATCCGCAACAACGTGTTCGGCACGCTGAACACCGTCCGGGCGGCGAACGCCCACGGTGTCAAAAGTTCATCCTGATCTCCACGGATAAGGCTGTGAACCCCACCTCCGTCATGGGCGCCAGCAAGCGGTTGTGCGAAATGGTGGTGCAGTCCATGGCGGCTGCTCCAAGACCACCTTTGCCGCAGTGCGCTTCGGCAATGTGCTGGGCTCCAACGGCTCCGTGGTACCGCTGTTCCAGCGGCAGATCGCCGCTGGAGGCCCTGTCACCGTGACGGACAAGCGAATCATCCGCTATTTCATGACCATTCCCGAAGCCGCCCAGCTGGTGCTGGAGGCGGGGCTATGGCCAAGCAGAACGAATTGTTCGTGCTGGACATGGGCCGTCCGGTGAAGATTTTAGAGCTGGCGGAGAACATGATCCGCCTGTCCGGCTACGAGCCGTACCGGGACATCGAGATCGTGGAGACCGGCCTGCGCCCCGGCGAGAAGCTCTATGAGGAGCTGCTGGTAGCCAGCCGTGACCTGGAAAAACCGGAAACGGCATGATCTTCGTGGAGCACCAGCCCTCCATTACCCCGGAGGAACTGGAACGGAAGCTGACGCTGTTGAACGACGCGCTGGAAAAAACCATGCGGACGGAGGACATCTCCTGCATCCGGGAGGTGCTGCACCGGGTGGTGCCCACCTTCCACGAGCCGGAGGAGGTCAACGCCGCGCAGGGCGAGACCGTGGAAATTCCGGCGCAGGAAACGGTTCCTACCTGACCCTTTATACTTTATTATATTTGAGGAAGTGCCGCTATGGTTTTACCGCTGACGAAAAATTTGCCCCCTTGAACAGAAGGTCTGGCTCGCCACCCCCACCATGCATGGGGAGGAGCTTACATACATGACCGAAGCATACGCCACCAACTGGATGAGCACCGTGGGTGAGAATATCAACGAGGTCGAGCGCATCGCCGCCGAAAAAGCAGAGGTCGGTTATGCGGTCGGTCTTTCCTGCTGCACCGCCGCGCTGCACCTGTGCGTAAAGCTGGCGGGGGAGCGGCTCTACGGCAAGTCCCATCAGCCACGGCGCCCTTGAGGGGCGGTGTGTGTTCTGCTCAGACATGACCTTTGACGCCACGCTGAACCCCGTGGTCTACGAGGGCGGCATCCCGTCTTTATCGACACCGAGGCGGACAGCTGGAACATGGATCCTATCGCGCTGGAAAAGGCGTTCACCCTGTATCCTGAGGTGAAGCTGGTGGTCATGGCGCACCTGTACGGTTTCCCCGCCAAGGTGGACGAGATCAAGCGCATCTGCGAAAAGCACGGCGCGCTGCTCATTGAGGACGCCGCCGAGGCCATGGGCGCCACCGTCAACGGCAGGCAGTGCGGCAGCTTCGGTGACTACGCCGCCATCTCCTACAACGGCAACAAGATCATCACCGGCTCTGCCGGCGGCTGCCTTCTGACCAACTCCCTTGCCGACGCCAACCGCGCCCGGAAATGGGCGACCCAGGCCCGGGAGAACGCCGCGTGGTATCAGCATGAGGAGGTGGGCTACAACTACCGCATGAGCAACGTTGTCGCCGGGGTCATCCGGGGCCAGTACCCCTACCTGGAAGAGCACATCGCCCAGAAAAAGGCGGTCTACGAGCGCTATTGCGAGGGCCTGCGGGATCTGCCGGTGACGATGAATCCCATCGTGCCGGGCACCGTTCCCAACTACTGGCTCTCCGCCCTGATCATCGACAAGGACGCCATGTGCCCCCAGGTGCGCTCTGACAGCGAAGCCCTTTACCGCGCAGAGGCGGGGAAGTCCTGCCCCACGGAAATTTTGGAAGTTCTGGCAAAGTACAACGCCGAGGGCCGCCCCATCTGGAAGCCCATGCACATGCAGCCTATGTACCGTCTGCACGAGTGCATTGGCCGGGAGGGCAGCCTCCGCTGCCGCACCAACGCCTATATCGCCGGCGGCGTGCCCGACGTGGGCGCGGACATTTTCCAGCGGGGACTGTGTCTGCCCAGCGACAACAAAATGACGCCGGAGCGGCAGGATACGGTCATCGAACTGATCCGCGCCTGCTTCGCGTAAAAAAGGAACATAGGAAGTTATTTTTGTGAAACAGGGAAAGCAGGGCGTCTACGCCCGTTACATCAAGCGAATATTGGACGTTCTTCTCTCCGGCTGCGCTCTCATCGTGCTGTCCCCGGTGCTGCTGATCGTGGCCGTTCTGGTGCGGACAAAGCTGGGCAGCCCCGTCATTTTCTGTCAGGAGCGCCCCGGTAAGGACGAGAAGGTCTTCAAAATGTATAAATTCCGCTCCATGACGGACGCGCGGGACGAAAACGGCGAACTGCTGCCCGATGAGGTGCGCCTGACGAAGTTCGGCCGCGCCCTCCGCTCCACCAGCCTTGACGAGCTGCCGGAGCTGTGGAACATCTTCAAAGGCGATATGTCCATCGTCGGCCCCCGGCCCTTGCTGGTGCGGGATGTAGCGTATATGGATGTGCAGCAGCACCGTCGGCACGAGGTGCGCCCCGGATTGACTGGGCTTGCGCAGGTCACAGGGCGCAATGCGTTGGATTGGGATACCAAGCTTGCGCTGGATGTTTCCTATGTGCAGCGCGTGACCTTTGTGGGTGATCTGAAAATCCTCTTTGCCACCGTAGGTAAGGTCATGCGGCGGGAGCAGGTGGCATTTGAAACAGAAGGATATGACATGGACCTGAAGGACTGGAATGAGATGAAGGCACAAAAACAACGGGAGCGTGAAACGATACAATGCTGACCGTCTATACCATCGAGCAGGCCGAAGCGTGGGACGCTCTTGTGCGTACCTTTTCCAACTATGATGTCTACTATCTCTCCGGCTATGTGAAGGCATTCAAACTCCACGGCGACGGCGAGCCGCTGCTCTTTTACGGAGAAGCGGACGGCGTGCGGGGCATCAATGTGGTGATGAAACGGGATATTGCCGCCGATCCCCATTTTGCCGGAAGTCTGCCCGCCGACACTTATTTTGATTTCGCCACGCCCTACGGCTACGGCGGCTGGCTGCTGGAGGGGGAGGGCGACCCCGCGCCCATCTTCGCCGACTATGAGCGTTGGTGCGGAAAATACGGCGTTGTCAGCGAGTTCGTGCGTTACCATCCCGTGCTGAAAAACCATGTGCGGATGGAAACGGCGTATGATGTCACCGCGCTGGGCGGAACCATCGCCATGGATCTGACCTCTCCGGAAACGATTTGGGCGAATTTGACGAGTAAAAACCGGAACGTGATCCGTAAGGCACAGAAAAACAATGTGCGCATCTATTCCGGGCGCAGTCCGAACTGTTTGAGACTTTCCGGGAGATCTACAACGCCACCATGGACAAGGACAACGCAGCGGATTACTATTACTTCGCGCCGTCATTCTATGAAAGCGTATGCGAGGATCTGTCCCACAACAGCCAGCTTTTCTACGCACAGCTGCCGGACGGCACGGTCATTGCCTCGTCCATCATGCTGTGGGCGAATGGGCGGATGAACTACCACCTTTCCGGCTCTCGCAGGGAATATCAAAGCCTTGCCCCCACCAATCTCCTGCTGTATGAGGCAGCGCTGTGGGGCTGTGAGACCGGCTGCAAAACGCTGCATTTAGGCGGCGGCGTCGGCTCCGGCGAGGACAGCCTCTTTGCGTTTAAAAAGAGCTTTTACAGGGGCGAGCCCTGCCGCTACCATATCGGGAAAAAGATCTTTGACGAGGAAAAATATGCTGCGCTCTGCGCCATGCGCGGCGAACTTCCCACCAGCGGCTTTTTCCCCCGCTATCGGGCATAAACCACAAGAAGAGGAAGCTTTTCATGAACACAAACATCTGGATCTTAAACCACTACGCAAGTGATATGTATTTCGACCATGGCGGGCGGCACTATAACTTTGCGAAAAATCTGCGCCGTGCCGGTTACGCGCCCGTCATTTTCGGTGCCAACAGCAAGCACGGCAAGGCCGAGCGTTTCTTTGAGACCGACGCGCTGTGGGAGGAGCACGTTGCCGAGGAGATCGACACGCCCTTCGTTTTTGTCCGCGCCCGCACCTACACCGGCAACGGCAGGCAGCGCGTGCTGAATATGATCGACTTCTACCGCAATGTGAAGAAGGCCGCAAAGGAGTACGCCGCACAGCACGGCAAGCCCGACGTGATTTTTGCCTCCTCCGTCCACCCGCTGACGCTGGTGGCAGGCATCCAGCTGGCGAAGCAGTTCGGCGTGAAGTGCGTCTGCGAGGTGCGGGATCTCTGGCCGGAGAGCATCGTGGTGTACTCCGATCGCTTCACGAAGAAGAATCCGCTGATCCGGCTGCTCTATCAGGGAGAGAAGTGGATCTACAAAAAAGCCGATGCCCTGGTGTTCACCATGGAGGGCGCTTATGATTACATCGTCAAGCAGGGCTGGGAGAAGGAGATCCCCCGCCCAAGGTGCACTACATCAACAACGGCGTCGATCTGGAGTAGTTTGACTATAATAAGGAGCATTTCCGCGTGGAAGATCCCGACCTGAACGATCCGAATGTTTTTAAGGTCATCTATACCGGCTCCATCCGTCGGGTCAACAACCTCGGTCTGCTGCTGGATGCGGCGAAGTGTGTGAAAGATCCCCGCGTCAAGCTTCTGATCTGGGGCGACGGCGACGAGCGTGAAGCGCTGGAGCGGCGGGTCCGCGATGAAAACATCTCCAATGTGGTATTCAAGGGCAGGGTGGAGAAGAAATACGTTCCCTCCATCGTCAGCCGCTCGGATCTGAACTTTGCCCATAATTCGTTTACCTATCTCTTTAATTACGGTATCAGCTTCAACAAGCTGTTTGATTACTTTGCTGCGGGACAACCGATTCTCTGTGACTTTCCCTGCCGCTATAACCCGGTCGTGACCTATGGCGCGGGAACAGAAGTCAGGGATCCCCAACCGCAGGAGGTCGCCGCAGTTATTGACCATCTGTCGGAGCTCTCTGATGAGCAGCGCCAAAGCATGGGTGCTAACGCCCGCCGTGCCGCAGAGGACTACGACTTCAAGCGCCTGACGGACAAGCTGATCTCCGTCATAGAAGGTGTTTCCGAGAAGTAACCGACTCGAAATTCAAAAGGGAAGTGTGATCCTATGCAATTCATCGACCTGAAAGCCCAATACGCCGCGCTCAAGGGCGAGATCGACGCGAACATACAAGATGTTCTGAATTCCGCCGCGTTCATCGGCGGTAAATATGTCAAGGAGCTGGAAACGCAGCTTGCCGCCTTCACCGGCCGCAAGCACTGCATCACCTGCGCCAACGGCACCGACGCCCTCCAGCTTGCCTTCATGGCGCTGGGCGTGGGGGAGGGGGACGCGGTGTTCGCCCCCGATATGACCTTCATTTCCTCCACGGAGCCTGCCGCCATGTTCGGCGCGGTGAGCGTGTTCTGCGACATCACCCCGACACCTATAACCTTGACCCCGCGAGCCTTGAGCGGCAGATCAAGGCGGTGCTGGCGGAGGGGAAGTACACCCCTAAGGCGGTGGTGGCGGTGGACATTCTCGGCAACCCCTGCGACTATGACGCCGTTTCCGCCGTCTGCGAGAAGTACGGCCTCGCTCTCATCGAGGATGCCGCCCAGAGCTTCGGTGCGGAATATCACGGGAAAAAAGACCTGCTCCTTCGGACGCATCGCCACCACCTCGTTTTTCCCGGCCAAGCCGCTGGGCTGCTACGGCGACGGCGGCGCGGTGTTCACGGATGACGATGCGATCAACGACCTCATCCGCTCCCTCTGCGTCCACGGCAAAGGCCCCGGCGGCAAGTACGACAATATCCGCGTGGGCATGAACTCCCGTCTGGACAATTTGCAGGCGGCGGTTTTGCTGCCCAAGCTGAAAGCGCTGGCAGACTACGAGATGGACGCCCGCCAGATGGTGGCTGGGCGGTACAGCGCCGCCTTTGCCGGGAAATTCACCACGCCCTTTGTGGCGGAGGGCTGCCTGTCCGTGTGGGCGCAGTACGCGCTGTTGGCGGAGGACAGCAAGCAGCGTGACCGCATCATCGCCCGCCTGACGGAAAAGGGCATTCCCAACATGGTCTACTATCCCGCGCCGCAGCACGCCCTGCCGGTGTTCCGCAGCGGGCCGACCTGCGGCGAAGCGTTCCGAAACGCCAATGACTACTGCGCCCGGACGTTCTCCTGCCCATGCAACCATTCTTTTGATATTGCTCCGTATTTGCAGATGCTTTCTTCACATTTTTTCTCTTTCGGGGGCTGCGTGAATTTCCAGTATATTGTACGGGATGACATTCTTTATTTTATTGACATTAACCTCCGCGCTACGCGTCCGGCGGACTCCCCTAACGGTCGTGCGGGATTGGATATCCCGCGACTTCTGTTGGAACTGTTGGACGGAGAGGCCATTTCCCCTCTCGGCTGCTGTGGGAATGACGGTTTGACCATGTACCGTTATTTTGATGAATATTTTGAAATTACATAGGCTTTAACAGATGATCTATTTTGATTTTGATGGTACGATCGTTGATGTCTGGCAAAGATATT
>VOFC01007019.1_pt1 | contig 18330 bp, 24 predicted proteins | sample 5384161 | NCBI WGS metagenome assembly VOFC01 (sample SAMN12384722, study PRJNA508395) | human gut metagenome | isolation source: healthy gut B | host: Homo sapiens
GCTCAGACGCACGGCCAGCAACAGCGCCGCCGCGTTCTGCATGATTATCGTCATGCTCCCGTTCTTTCTGCTCGCCATGTATGAGCGGCACGGCCAACCCCTGGAGGTGGTAGCCGGACAGGTCATCCGCTGTATGTTCCTGCGGACGAAGGAGCGGCCTTATCAGACAAACAATTTCTACGCAGCCCTGGAGCGGCAGGCCCAGGCGGAAAAGGAGGTGAAAGCCATTGTTCAGAAAGCGAAAGCCAGAGCCGCAGGCACGGCAGGCGGCAAAACCCGCGGTAAAGCTGACCGCCGCGGAAAAGCGTGAGATCAGGCGTATCCTGGAAACCGCCAGAGGTGATGGGAAACCTCACTCGGCGCAGGACACCATTCCCTTCCGTCAGATGTACCCGGACGGCTTGTGCCGGTTGGATGATACAACATGGAGCCGTTGCCTGGAATTTGAGGATGTGAATTACCAGCTTGCAAAGCCAGATGACCAGACGGCGATTTTTGAAGCCCTCTGCGATATGTATAACGCCCATGACGCTTCCATCGGCATGGAATTATCCCTTGTTTGCCGCAAGGTGAACAAAGCGGATTTTCGCAAACGAATTGAGATCGCGGCGCAGGAGGACAAGTTTGACCGGTACGCGCCCTCTACACGGATATGCTCCGCGGGCAGTTGGAACACGGCAACAACGGCATGGTCAAGACAAAATTCCTGGACCCTCACCATCGAGGCACGGGACAGCAAAACCGCACGGGCACGATTTTCCCGGATCGTCATGGACGCCCTTAACCATTTCAAGGTCATGGGCGCACTGGCAAAGGTGCTGGCGGCAAGGAGTGGCTGGCGGTGCTGCACGGTATCCTCCACCCGGACGGAGAACCGTTTGCCTTTGAATGGAGCTGGCTTGCCCCTTCCGGCCTGTCGATCCAGGATTTTATCGCACCTTCTTCTTTCCGCTTCGGTGAAGCAAGGAAGTTCACGATGGCGGATAAATTCTGTGCCGTGTCCTTTCTGCAGATCAGCGCACCGGAAATGGATGACCGTATGCTCACCGAGTTGCTGGATACGGACAGCGGGCTGCTTGTCAGCCTCCATATCCGCAGCATGGACCAGAACGAGGCGATCAAAACGGTCAAGCGAAAGATCACTGACATTGACAGTATGAAGATTGACGCGCAGAAAAAGGCTGTGCGTGAGGGTTTCGATATGGATATCATCCCCACTGACCTTGCCACCTACGCAGGCGAGGCAAAGAACATCCTCCGTGACCTGCAAAGCAGAAATGAGCGAATGTTCCTGATGACCTTCCTGGTGGTGAACTTTGCGGACAGCAAGCAAAAGCTGGAGAATGACCTTCTCCGTGCGGCAAGCGTGGCGCAGAAATATAACTGCTCCCTGGTGCGGCTGGACTTTCAGCAGGAGGACGGCTTCGTGTCGGCTCTGCCCCTGGGTGTCAACCGCATTAAGATACAGCGCGGACTTACCACTTCGGCGGTGGCGGTGTTCGTTCCCTTCACCACACAGGAGATTTTCCACGGCGGCGAAGCTCTCTACTACGGGCTCAATGCCACTTCCGGCAACATGATCCTTGCTGACCGCAAAAAGCTGAAAACGCCCAACGGCATGATCTTAGGTACGCCCGGCAGCGGCAAGAGCTTTTCAGCAAAGCGTTCCATCGTGGGTGTGTTCCTGAACACAAAGGACGATATCCTGATCTGCGACCCGGAGGCAGAATATTTTCCGCTGGTGAACCGGTTGGAAGGCCAGGTCATCAAAATCTCGCCTACCAGCACGCAGTATGTGAACCCTATGGATATCAATCTCAATTACAGCGAGGACGATAACCCGCTGGCGCTGAAATCCGACTTTATCCTGTCATTCTGCGAACTGGCGGCAGGCGGACGGAACGGTCTGGAGCCGGTGGAAAAAACGGTCATTGACCGTGCCGTGCGGATCGTGTACCGCCCCTATATCGCAGACCCCCGCCCGGAGAATATGCCGCTGCTGGAAGATTTGTATGACGAGATCAAGCGGCAGCCGGAGCCGGAGGCACAGCGGATCGCGGCGGCACTGGAACTGTATGTGCATGGCAGCCTGAATGTTTTTAACCACCGTACCAACGTGGATATCAACAACCGCATTGTCTGCTTCGATATCAAGGAGCTGGGAAAGCAGCTCAAAAAGCCTGGGTATGCTGGTGATCCAGGATCAGGTGTGGAACCGTGTTTCCCAGAACCGGGATCAGGGCAAATCCACCTGGTACTTCGTGGACGAGTTCCACCTTCTGCTGCGGGGCGAGGTTGGTTCCTGGAGCGTGGAGATTTGGAAACGCTTTCGCAAATGGGGCGGTATCCCCACTGGAATTACGCAGAACATCAAGGACCTGCTTTCCTCCCCAGAGATCGAGAACATCTTTGAAAACAGCGATTTTGTGTACCTTCTGAACCAGGCCAGCGGAGACAGGAAAATCCTTTGCGAGCGCCTGAATATCTCCAACCAGCAGGCGGCACATATCAGCAACGCAGGCCCCGGCGAGGGGCTGATCTTCTTCGGCAATGTGATCCTGCCTTTTGTGGATGACTTCCCGAAGGACAATGAACTTTACAGCATTATGACAACAAAACTTGGTGAAACCGGAAAAGGAGAAAACGAACATGAATGATCCCCACTATTTGCATACGGAAGAAAAGCAGGAGGGCGAAACCTTTTTTGATGTGATGAACCGACTGATTGCCAGAAGCAAGGCGATCACGGCGGATATGGAGGCGGTTCTTGCGGAGCTGGAAAGTGAGATCGAACCGTTCCGTGCGCCGAAGGACCATGAATAAACTGACCCATGTGAGCCTGTTTTCCGGCATTGGCGGTCTGGACCTGGCGGCGGAGGCTGCCGGGTTTGAAACCGTCTGCCAGTGTGAGTGGGCGGATTTTCCGCACTCCGTCCGGATATTACTACTTTTACGAAGGAGGCGTTTTTGAAAAAACAGGACTTGAAACAGTTACCGTTATCTCAGGCGGCTTTCCCTGTCAGCCCTTCTCCACCGCCGGAAAACGGAAGGGCTTTGCGGATGAACGCTACCTGTGGCCGGAAATGTGCCGCGTTATTACCGAGCTGCGGCCCCGCTGGGTGCTTGGGGAAAATGTTGCTGGCTTCATCAATATGGGGCTCGACAAAACGATCTTTGACCTGGCAAAAGCGGGATACGCTGTTCTCCCATTCGTATTTCCGGCTTGCGGCGTCGGCGCATGGCATGAGCGCCAGCGAACTTTTATCGTCGCGGCTGATGTTTCCCACACCCCTTGCCTCCGACAACAACACCGCCAGGGACGCGGCAAGCCTGGATGTGTTCCTGTCGGACAATGGGATATTCCGCAAGAGGAACCGAAACGGGGCAATCTGGAGCCTCAGCCTGTCGGCGGCGGTATTCTATCTGACCCCGGTGGCGTCGGACGGTTTCCGCTCAACCTTGAAGCCGTCGGCCTTCGATCCGGCGAAGAAGGACGGAAACCTGTCGGCGCAGATCATCTCCCAGGAGCGGCCGGTGTCCGAAACGGCCGCGCTGAATCCGGATTGGGTGGAATGGCTCATGGGCTTCCCGAAAGGATGGACGGACGTATCCTCTGGGCCGCCGAACCGGAAGGAATCCCCCGCATGACCGAGCGCATGGATGACCGGGCGCTGCGGCTGAAAACATTGGGAAATGCGGTCTGCCCGCCCCAGGCATATCCCATTTTCCGCTATATCGCCATGATCGAGAATGGCACCTGCGGCGACTTTTGCCCCTATGGAAAGGAAGGTGACTGCCTATGAGGGAACTGAAAGCGACCGATAAGATTACGCAGAAAATGACCCGTGACGGTGCGGTATCGGAAAACCTTGTCACAGGCGAGATGAAACATATTAGCAGCCGAGAGCCGGAAACGGAACTATCCGCTTCTTCGGAAGAATCCGCTGGCGCTGCGGCTGACCTTGCCCTGCGTGCGGCGGAACACCATGAGAAGAAAAGTGCACGAAAGACGGAAAAGGCTGACACCCAGGCGGTGCGGGATGGTTCTTCCGCAAGGCAGCGCCCGTCCTCCCGTCTGCAATTCACCGAGGAAGAACGTGCCAATCCCGCACTTGGGAAATACATTGACCGTTCCGACCGTGCGGCGAATCGGCTGGATGCGGCAACGGCCGCTATCCCCACAAAGAAAGTTCTCCGTACCGAGCGTGTTTTTGACGAGACAGCCGGAAAAGGCAAAACGCAGCTTCACTTTGAAGAAGTGGAGAAACGCCCCAATGGACGCCTGCGGCACAATCCGCTTTCTCGACCGGTCCATGAGATCGCCCACGCCGCCCATGCGAAGGTGCATGAGGTGGAACAGGAAAATGTGGGTGTTGAGGCCGGACACAAGGGCGAGGTGCTGACGGAGCGTGGGATTGCCTACGGAAAAGGTAAAATCCGTGCCGCCGTCCACCATCACCGCACAAAGCCTTGGCGTGACGCGGCGAAGGCAGAGCAGGCTTCGGTCAAGGCAAACGCCGAGTACCTTTACCAAAAGGCACTGCATGATGATCCTGCATTGGCAGCTTCTAACCCGGTATCTCGCTTTCTGCAGAAACAGCGGATCAAGCGAAACTACGCAAAGGAGCTGCGGCAGGCAGAGAAAACCGCAAAGAACACAGCGGCCACGGCGAAAAGTGCGGCGCAGAAAGCAAAGGACGCATTCAAGGAAACATTCCTCTACATCAAGCACCATAGCCGGGCGGTGCTGCTGGTGATCGGCATTGGTACCTGTGTTGCTCTGCTGTTTGGCGGGGTATCTTCCTGTTCCATGATGGCGGGCTCCGGCGTGGGCGGTGTATTTTTCCTCTTATCTCTCCGAGGATGCGGATATGCTGGCTGCGGAGGCGGCCTACTGTGAACTGGAGCAGGAACTTCAATATGAACTGGATCACTATGAAGCTCTGCACCCCGGATATGACGAATACCGTTTTGACCTGGACGAGATCGAACATGACCCTTATGTGCTGATCTCCATTCTCACGGCTTTCCATGAAGGGGTGTTCACCATCGGCGAGGTTCAGGAGGAACTGCAAATGCTCTTTTGAAAAGCAGTACATCCTGACGCAGACAGTGGAAGTGGAGGTGCGCTATCGGACGGAGACGCGGACAGACAGCGAAGGAAACGACTATGACGTGGAAGTACCGTATAACTACTATATCTGCAAGGTAAAGCTGGAAAACTTCGACCTTTCCCATGTGCCGGTCTACATCATGGACGAGGAAACACTTTCCCTGTATGCGGTCTATATGGCAACGCTGGGGAACCGGGAAGATTTGTTCCCAGGCTCCGGCTATGTAGACAAGTACACCAAACCGCCCACCACCTATGATATCCCGCCTTCCGCCCTGGAGGATGAAACCTTTGCGGCGCTCATTACCGAGGCGGAGAAGTACATTGGCTATCCCTATGTCTGGGGCGGCAGCAATCCAAACACTTCTTTTGATTGCTCCGGCTTCGTGTCCTGGGCGCTGACGCAAAGCGGCGTCTGCAATACGGGCAGGCTGGGAGCCCAGGGGCTCTACAATATTTCCACCCCGGTATCCTCTGCCAACGCAAGGCCCGGCGACCTGATCTTTTTCGTCGGCACTTATGATACGCCGGGCGTTTCCCATGTGGGTATCTATGTGGGCGGCGGAATAATGCTGCACTGCGGTGACCCTATCCAGTATGCAGATATCAACACAAGCTATTGGCAATCCCACTTTTACGCTTTCGGGCGACCGTGCGGAGGAAGAAAACCTGGAGATCGTCCGCATGGTAAAAGCCGTGAAGATGGACAACAAGGAGCTGACCGCCTTCCTGAAAGCCTATGCCAGCGGTATGATCTCCCTGCCGGAAGGTATGCTGCAGGGGGGAGACACCGAGAATGAGGAAACGGAGGGATATGAGGATGAAGCATAATTTTATGACAAAAATGGTATCGGCTCTTTTGGCGGTGGTGCTCAGCACTGCCGTTTTTTTCTGTCACCGCCTTTGCCAGCGGCGGTGAGGAAACCATGGAGTCCGTGGCTGAACAGGCAACGGCTGGGGATGTTCTGATCTGCTTTCCGCTCTGGCAGGCAGCCAGGTCACGGTATCCGTCACCGAGGATGGTATCCAGTTCAGTTCCGGCGAAAAATGATACCGGGCAGACCGGCACGGTCACGACCAACGGCGGCAAGCTGAATGTCCGCACGGGCGCGGGAATGGACTACACCGCCTTCGCCCAGCTCCCCAATGGGACGATGGTGAGGGTTATCGGCAAGGATGGAGACTGGCTGAAGGTTGTTCTGCCGGAGAAAGTCGGCTATGTCTATTCCGGCTACATGACGGTAAGTGACGGCGAGGCTGGCTCCGGGAAGGCTCTTTTCTCTGGATGCGGAAACACTGGAAAATCTGCTGGGTATGCTGGGCGGCGGTCTGAATGGCGGTGCCGCCCCTGACGCCGGACGGGAACCTTTCGCTGATCGACGATATCGGCAGCCCCCTACCACCAGCGGCAAACAGTTTATTACAGTAGAAACGAAAAACGGCAATGTGTTCTATCTCATTATCGACCGTGACGACGAGGGCGAGGAAACCGTGCATTTTCTGAACCAGGTGGATGAAGCCGATCTCATGGCACTCACGGAGGATGGAGAAAAGGCGGAAACACCTATTGTCTGCACCTGTACGGAAAAGTGCCAGGCCGGAGCGGTCAATACCGCTTGCCCGGTCTGCGTAAAAAACCTTAGTGAATGTGTTGGCACAGAACAGAAAGCTGCGGAGCCCACCGAGCCGGAGAATCCGGAACCCGAAAAGAAAAGCAATGCCGGGGCGATCCTGGCGGTGCTGCTGATCCTTGCGGCTGGAGGTGGTACAGCGGTCTATTTCCTGGTACTGAAACCGAAGCAGGGCAAGAAAGTTCCCGCTGATCTGGATGATTTCGACCTGGAGGATGAAGAAGAATATCTGACTGAGGACGAGGAAACGGAGGAAAAGAATGAGTAAACTGATTATCGCAGAAAAACCGAGTGTGGCAAAATCTATCGCGTCGGCCCTGGGTGCTTCATCCAGGGCCGATGGCTTTTATGAGGGCAACGGCCTTCTTGTGTCCTGGTGTGTAGGTCACCTGGTATCCCCGATGGATGCGGGCGGCTATGACGAGCGTTTCAAGAAATGGCGCTATGATGATCTTCCCATTCTTCCGGAGCCGTTCCGCTATGTGCTGGCACCGGGCAAAGAGGACGCTTTTTGAAAATCTCCGTGCCCTGATGGACCGCCCCGATGGGATACCGTTGTCAATGCCTGTGACGCCGGACGTGAAGGGAGCTGATTTTCCGACTGGTGTATGAAATGGCTGGATGCCGCAAGCCGGTCCTTCGCCTCTGGATTTCCTCGATGGAGGACAGCGCTATCCGAGAGGGCTTTTCTGACCTGCGCCCCGGCGCCGATTATGAAGCATTGTATCAATCAGCCCTGTGCCGCCAGAAAGCGGATTGGCTGGTGGGGATCAATGCCACACGCCTTTTCTCCGTTCTCTATCACCGCACCTTGAATGTGGGTCGTGTTCAGACGCCCACTCTGGCAATGCTGGCAGAGCGTGACGCAAAGATCACGCTGTTCCACAAAGAAAAATATCATCTGCTGCGCCTGACGCTGGATGGAGCCGAGGCGGTGTCGGAGAAGTTCACCGATTCGGCAGCGGCGGAGCAGGCAGCGGCCATGTGCAAGGGTGCGGCCGTCACCTGTACCTCTGTCACGAAGGAGCAGAAGAAGGAACAGCCGCCGAAGCTCTATGATCTTACCACCTTGCAGCGGGAGGCGAACCGCCTGTTCGGATACACGGCGAAGCAGACCCTTGACTACGCCCAGAGCCTCTACGAAAAGAAGCTGCTGACCTATCCCCGCACGGACAGCCGTTATCTGACTTCCGACATGGCAGAAACGGCCTCCTGTGTGATCCACCTGGCGGCAAAGCTGCCGCCTTTTGATGGCTGCACAAACTTCTTCCCACTGGTGGAGGCCATGATCTCCGATAAGGACGTATCCGACCATCACGCCATTATCCCCACGATGGAGATTGAAAAAGCGGATATCAAGGCTTTGCCTCTGGGCGAGCGCAATTTGTTCCTTTTGGTCTGCTGCAAGCTGCTGTGTGCATCGGCGGAGCCGTATATGTATGAGGCGGTCACGGCAGCTTTCGACTGCTGCGGTCAGTCCTTCACCGCAAAGGGCAAGCGCATCCTCTCCGAAGGCTGGCGGGAGATCGACCGCCTTTTCCGTGCCTCCCTAGCCTGCGGATGGGGACGGCGGCACACTCCCGGACTTCACCGAAGGGCAGACTTTTGACGGTGCGGAGGTTTCTGTCATCGAGCATTTCACCCAGCCGCCGAAGCCCTTCACCGAAGATACCCTCCGGTCCGCTATGGAGAACGCGGGCAAGGATGATATCCCCGACGAGGCGGAGCGAAAAGGTCTTGGCACGCCTGCGACCAGGGCGGCGGTCATTGAAAAGCTGGTGTCTGCCGGGTTTGTGGAACGCAAGGGCAAGAGTTTGATCCCCACAAAAGCCGGTATCAACCTGGTGGCGGTGCTGCCGGAGCCTCTGGCCTCCCCCATGCTCACAGCTGAATGGGAACAGAAATTGACGGAGATCGCAAAGGGGCGGTTCTGACCCGGACGCCTTTATGGATGGTATCCGGGATATGGTGCGGGAGATCGTTTCCACCTATTCCTGTATTTCCGAGGACGGCAAAAAAAGCTGTTCGCTCCGGAGAAGGAAGTGATCGGGACCTGCCCCCGCTGCGGTCAGCCGGTCTATGAGGGCAAGAATAACTTTGCGTGTTCGGGTCGGTCCTGCGGTTTTGTCCTCTGGAAAAATGACCGCTTCTGGACGAGCCGCAAGAAGGAACTGACAAAGAAGATGGCAACGGACCTTCTGAAAAAGGGACGTACCAATGTCAAGGGAATGTGGTCTGAAAAGAAACAGGCTGCTTATGACGCTGCGGTGATCCTGGACGACACGGGCGGCAAGTACATCAATTTCAAGCTGGAATTTCCGAAAAGAAAGGTTGGTGCTGATGGCAGAAAATAAGACTTTGGAACATTTACCCGAAGTGAGGGCGGCGGTGGCTGCCCTCTCCCGGAGGATCGGGAGGTGCTGGCGGCAGTGCAGGCATCGCCTTTCAAGCTGACATCACCGGAGCAGTTCAAGGAATTTGCGGCCAACATCGACTATTTCGTATTTGAGCCCAATATCCACGATCTGAACGATCTGGGGTGGCGGTATCTGGCACAGCACATGGATATGCTGCTGCCCCGGAACTTCTGAAAGCAATCGACCCTGTTCCGTTTGGCAAGTACGCCATGCAGGAGGAACAGGGCCATTTTACGGAACACGGATATATTTCTCTTTCCGGCGACGAGTGGAATCATGAACGCCCTGCGGAGCCGGGAAAAAGCCCTCCATCCGGGAACGGCTGGAACAGGGCAAAAAGGAATGTGCGGAGAAAACAAGGCGCAGCCCCATAAGGAAAAAGTCTGAGCCGGAACTGTAAGGAGGTGCTGATATGCCATATTACGATCACGACAAAGATTATCCCTTTGCTGCCTTCATCACCAACCTGGGCAAGTACAACGAGGGCGCCCTTGTGGGCGAATGGGTGAAGTTCCCCACCACCGCCGAGGAATTGAAGGAAGTGTGTTTAAGCGGATCGGAATCGGCCAGAAGGATGACTTCGGCCAGCCCTATGAGGAGTGGTTCATTACGGACTACGACTGCTAGGTGGACGGCCTCTATGACAAGCTGGGCGAATACGTCAATCTGGACGAGCTCAATTATCTGGCCTCCAAGCTGGATGAAATGAGCAACAGCGAATACGCACAGTTTCAGGCCGGTATGGAAATGGGCGACCACGGCGGCAGCCTGCAGGATATGATAAACCTGACGGAAAACCTGGACTGCTACGACATTTACCCCGACATCCACGACCACGACGACCTGGGCCGGTATTACATCGAGGAGCTGGACGCCATGCAGGTGCCGGAGCATTTGCAGAATTACATCGACTATGAGGCCTACGGCCGGGACGTTGCGTTGGAGGAAAACGGCACCTTCACGGCTCAGGGCTATGTGCGTGATACGGGTGACAGTTTCCATGAGTATTACGACGGTGAGCGCGGCAGTATCCCCGACGAGTACCGGGTAATGACTTTCCAGGATGACCTTCCCGAAGAAGAAAAATCCGAGTGGGCCATGGATGTCGCCTTTGACATGGACGAGTTTTTCCGTCAGAACGATCCGCAGTATGCGGCGGAGCACCCGGAGGCACACGCCGCAAAGGAGGAACTTTACGAAAGCCTGATGGCCGGACGCATTTCCGCTTTGGATGAAAAGCTGGCGGCACTGGGACAGACGCAGGAAGACTATCTTCCCTCGGAGATCGAAAAGTTCAAGGATGCCACGGGCTATGAGGAATTTCTTGATTTTGATCCGGCGGAGGTCAAGGCCGCTTTGGATGACCCGGACAAGTCCCATGCGGATGAAATGCTGTCCGCAGCGGAGAAGGCTGCCTCGGAAAAGATGACTGTGCTTGTAGTGGAGCCTATGAAGGAACCCTATGTGAAGGAGATCGACCCCGATCTTCATTCCCTGCAGGCGGAGGTCGGCGGAGACATTGGCGCAACTTATCCCTATTCTGACCCGGTGGCGCTGGTTTGCAATGATGAAGGAAAGCTCATCGGGCTTGACCTGAACCGTGGGCTACGGGATGAAAATGGAGAAATTTATGATATTTCCGATGATGGAAAGTATCTTATCATGGGAAATGGTACACGAGCCTTTGCCGTGGCAGCGGAGCAGCCGGAGAAGGACAATCCTCTCCGCACCGCTGAAATGACGCTAGAGGATGACTACGGCATGATCGACGGCGTTATCAACAACGGCAGACGCGGCGAAGAATTGGAAAAAGCCCAGGAGTATGCAGAGCGGACAACGCCGGAGAAGCCTTCCATCCGTGAGAGGTTGGAGGACGCAAAACGGGAGTGTGCCGAGCACAAGCCCCCGGAGGGCAAGAAGCCCGGCCGTGATGTGCCGGAGCATGACTGCCTATGAGTCGAAGCAAGAAATGGCGGTTGGAATGGGCGTTCTTCCTGGGTGAGAACGGCAGGCGGCAGTATAACCATATCTGTAAAAAATGTGTTCACGGCTGCAAGCAGAGTTTCCGGGCGTGTCTGGTCGCTTGTCCGCATTACAGTTCCAAACGATCTAAAATTTGTGAGGATAAGGGTAGAAAAACCGCAGAATAATTCCCTGTATCCGTACTTTCAAAGAGAGCCTTTATGATTTCTCATGTGTCGGTCTGCTTGCTGGCACATAGAGAAAATGGCTCGATTCCAAACACTTTCTGATACACAAAACGGGAGTACAGCTTTTCGGTTCATCCGATTGGCTGTACTCCCGCTTTTTCTTTTTGCTATCATCAAATTACTTTAACACGGTTCTGTTGTTTGAACAGGGGTACAAATTGTACCTCCGTTGAAAAGGAATTTCCATAGTATTTTCTCATTAGGATTGGATAGGAAAGGATGGATAGCCGCCGTAGTAGGCGTTGTGGGAATGTGCGTAAACTGCCAGAATTGCGAGGCTGTGGGAAAGCTGTTTGCAGACCTGTGGAAAAGGCTTGTCTTTTTCCATCAGGTTGTGAATGGCTTTTCCATCAGCACGAGCGGCAGTTTTCCATATTTCCATGACGCAAGAAAATCAACCAATAATCAGCCGGTACATTGTCAGTGGCACATACCATACCGCCACAATCAACCGCCATGCCAGAACGAAACCGCCTATCACGCCGCCGATAATAAAGTTCAACGTAAACAGGGCGATCCCTCCACCCAGGGAGCCGCCGCCCGGCACGATCCAGAGGCACATCCGATGGAGGCCAAACGGTAGCCCGCAGAGTATCCAGAGCCATACATAGTCAAGCTCTCCGTTCTTCATGCGCGGATTTGAAAATACAATACAGGATCAGCGCCACGATTACGGGCAGTACACTTTTGAAGAAAAATGCTTTGATTGCTTCGCTTCTTGTCATCGGTAAAACCTCCTTCCGCAGTTCCATTATACAGGATGCCGGGAGCTGCGCCCAGCGTCTTTCAGAGAAAATTATTCAAGTTCATGCCGCCGCTGTTGTTTCCTGTTCCTTTGGAACGGCCAGTAGCGCATCTACATTCTGTTTAACGGTCTCGTATTCTTGGGCTTCGGTTCTGGCGACTTTGTACTCCGCAAGGAGCCGTTCCTTTTCTGCGGTAAGATTGGCAAGCTCTGTTTTCATGCTTTCCGTTGTCGGCAGCGGCACAGCCCCCAGCCGTTTCAATTCTCTGGCGGCCGCTTCAAAAAGGATGATCTCGCTCTCATGCCCCCGCAGGAACTTTTCTTTATCATTCGATTTACGGTATCGGTCATAAAGCGGCTTCATCACAATGGCAAGTTCGGCACTTCTGCTTTCTATCCGCTTGATCTCCGCATGAGCGGTATCCCTGCGTGCGGATACTGCGTTCAATTTGCTTTCCAGTTCTACATAACTGCTTATCCCGTGTTCCGTCAAGAAATTCATGGTTTTGGCGGCCTGTTTCAGATTGTTCAGCTTCGCCCAATGGGTGAAGCCTGCGCTCTGCTGTGCCTTGATGTTATTCTGGATATCAATGAGCAGGCTGATCTTTCCGTTCAATGGCTCCGCTTTCAGCGTTGACTTGGATGATGTAAGTACAAATTCATCTTTGAATTTCTTTTAACTGCCATTTATGGGCTTCTCGTCCAGCCTTTCCCGTATCTCGTCCATGTCAGCCTGATACGCAGTTTCGGCGGCGGCCTACCGGCGTTAATTCGCTTTGGCGATCTGGTTAATATTCCGACCGATAGAGGTTAATAGACCGATCTTTGGTGAACGCCTTGATATCTGCGGTGTCCGTATAGATGATATATCCGTCAATCGCCATCTTTCGGAGGTAGGCACCATATCTGCGTGTGGGTAGCTGGCTCATTTTCTCATCTATGAGCCGTTTTTCGTCCTCCGTGACATAGAATTTCATTTGGATATTCCGCTTTCGGTTTGCCATGCGCCATGCTCCGTTCTTCATAAGGGTTTGGGATTATCCCAACAAAGCAATTTTGGGATTTTCGGGCAAGGGACCTGAAAATCTCAAAATTCGCAAGCGGGTACTCGCTTGCTGTGCCTTGCTACCGTATCTTATCCCTACTTATAAAGCGTTACGGAAGTCCCCAAATGCCCGCAAAAATAAAAGAAAACAGAGGATGTTCAGACACCCTCCATTTCTTTATTTGGCTCATGCGTTTTTAGGATTCCGCTGGGATTGACAAAAACATAGATATGCAATATAATAATCTTATTCTTACAGTTGTAAGAGAAGAAGGGGGATGCTATATGAAGAAGCTGCCGCAAATTTCAGATGCCGAGTTCGAGGTGATGGACGTAATCTGGAAATATGCGCCTATTGCACAAACGAAATCACGGATCGGCTGGCGAAAGTCAAAGAATGGAGTCCAAAGACGATCTATACCATGTTATCGCGCCTTGAGAAAAAGGGCGTTATTGTTCACGAAAAAGAAAGTCGTGTTTTCGTATATACCCCTTGTGTCCGCAAGGAAGATTACATTGAGGCTGAAAGTCGAACTCTCGCCAATCGCTTTTTTGACGGCGCAATGAGCCAGATGGTCGTGAACTTTCTCGATCAGAGAGATTTATCTTCTGAGGATTTAGATGAGTTGCAATGTATTCTGGACAAAAAACGCAAGAAATAGAGGCGACAATTTATGTTCCTGGCACGCTTTTTAATCGGAAACTTATGGAGCGCAGTCCTCATATGCGTTATGTTTGGTCTAAAACGGCTTTTGCAAAACCGAACATCTCTGCGGTTTCAGTACGATTGTTGGTATGTTTTGGTCGTCTCCATGCTGCTCCCGTTTTTCCCTGGTAGGCTATGGCAGAAATGGTCACAGCTCGCTGTCAACGGTCAACAAACAATGGCCACATATAACATTACAGCCAATGCCGTAGCAAACACAAATTATACGCAATGGACGGCAGATGCGACTCAGTTAATTGCAGAAGATACTAGAGGCATACAGATTGAATTTGGCGTTCTTGCTGTATGGGTGATTGGCGTGTTAGTGATGATCGGTTTTTACTGGTGTGGTAGTTATAGGCTTCGGCAGATTCGATGCTTTGCGGTAGCGCCGGAACATGATGTTCAAGTCCTTTTTTAGATAAGTGCTGTCAGAAACTTGGCATACGCCAGCATGTCGAAATACGTCAATCCCGGTTCATAACGGCTCCGGTCAGTTTTGGATGGAAGAAACCCTTTGTGGTACTTCCCAATCAAAAAAAATGTCGGATTTATCACATGATGAATTGGAACATATCATTCTACACGAGCTAACGCATATTCGCCACGGGGATTTGATTACAAATTACCTGTTTTGCGCCATGCAAGCCCTCTATTGGTTCAATCCTATGGTGTGGTTAGCATTTCGCCAGATGCGCCGAGATCGAGAAGCATATTGCGATTGGACTGTCCTAACTGAACTGAGTGACGAAAATGCCAGGATTCAATACGGGCAAACTATTTTGCGCTTTGTGGCTGGATGCAAAACACGCTTTTTACACAGCAAACGGTCTATGTCAAAACAAAGCGCATCTGAAATATCGTTTGAATCGAATTGTTGGCTATCAGAGATACAAAGTGGAGAAAAATTGTTGGCCGGTGCCTGCTGATCAACTTGGCCGTTCTCTGCTTCTTTCAGATTCCGGTTCTCGCGCTATGCGCTGAGAATAACGAAGAGTATTATACGCCATCTGTATCCAGACCTATGTCCCAAGGTGACTGGCAGGACTTGTTCTCCGGCATAAACGGATGTGCGGTTGTATATGACCTCGATGCCGCCCAATATACGGTTTATAATGAAAGCGAGATTACCCATCGGTGCCTCCATGTTCAACTTTCAAAATATATAGTGCGTTGAACGCTTTGGAGCAAGGTTTTATTACACCTGCGGAAAGTACACTTCACTGGGATGGTACACCAAATGATTTTCCGGCATGGAATCAGGACCATAATCTATCATCTGCAATGCAGCAGTCTGTAAATTGGTATTTTCAATCTCTGGATCAAGCATCCGGAGCGGAGGAACTGTCACAATTTTATCAGAGCATCAACTATGGTAATGCCGTAATCGGAAACGATGCAACAAATTATTGGAATGGTTCAGCCTTGAAGATATCTGCATTGGAACAGGTGGAGCTTCTTATTAAGCTGTACACCAATTCTTGGGGATTTAATAATGAGAATATAGAGGCGGTCAAAATGCAATGCGTTTGTCTGTTTCTGATAATACCGTTCTCTATGGAAAGAGTGGAACGGGAAAAATTGAAAAAAAGCTGATGTTGCCGGTTGGTTTGTTGGCTTTGCTGAGCAAGCTGGGAACACCTACTTTTTGCAGTTTATCTCTGCTCTGAGGAAGGCGCTGATGGAACTGCTGCCATGAAAATTGCTACAAGTATTCTTGATTCAATGAACGCCAATACAAGCTCATTGGCTCCATAAATACAAGTAAAGCCGTTCTGTGCTCATACGAAAGAACGGCTTTACACAACAATCATAAATCTTACAATTGTAAGGAGATGGGCGATATGAGCACAGAACTACTACCTATCAATGCGCCGCTGGCAATCAATAAACTTCCAATGCGAGAGCAAGACCATGTGGAGTGTCAACGAGCATTGTTTGGAAAACGTGCTGCCTTTTTCTATGCAGCAATTACGGTGTGCTGTGTAGCGACAATTGCCGTATGTATGATTGCAAAATGGATTGGGATAAATAGCTTGCCAATGCGGACGGAGGCTATACCACTTATATGCTTTCTACTTACCTCATCATTTTATTATGCTTTTCCTGAATATGTTGGAAAGCTTCGTTATCGGCAATGCAAAAAATGCAAAAATGAAAAGCCGAAGGCGATCGCTTTCTATACTGACCATTTTGAAACTCTGATTGGGGATGTCAAAGCAGGCAGTTATAGCTATGAGACTGTACGACGCATTATCAAGACAGAAAACCTTTGGATTATAATGCTGCCCGATCGGATGTATCTGCCGGTTCGGATAGCTGGCATCCCGGACAAATGCTGGGAGACAATCGAGCAGGACATTGCTGCGATGGTAAACGGCTGTCGTTAGGAAGATAGGGGCAATAAATATGAAGGGAATCATTAAATTTGTACTATGTATGATTGGCGTGGTTATCGGATCCATGTCGCTGATTTTACTATGTTTCCATTTTGCAATAAACTGCAAGAAAACTCTAATTGATACATCAATTTCCCCAGATGGAGCCTATGAACTGACGCTTATCGAAATTGGGGAACCTGCGTGGCCTTTTGGACCTGCATCTGGGCGGCTCATTCTGAAAAAAGATGATAACAGAATATCTCAAATAAATTTTGAATTAAAAATGACGGGTGCAGCATCAGCAGTAATTGCTGGGCAGTCACATGGAATGCGGATCATGTGAAAGTGATCATGTCGGGAGACGAGCAATATGATGAACAATTTCTCCTGTTCTTTGATGGGACAGTTGATTCCGAGATTCTTTCCCAAAAAACAGAACCTAGCATAGAGAAGCAGCAATCCCCGGTTATACTTGATATGGATGTTCTGGAAAATGGGGATGGACAAGCCATCTTCTCCATCTCCATAGATGACTTTATTACAAGCTATAATAGTTTCTACCGGCCTGTGCATGCAGTTAATTATCTCAGCCCATCGGAAAATTGGGTGGCGCTTTTTGATGTGACCCCTTATTTTGAAATTGATTCGATCCATCACCGTTTTTCGGAGGATGAGCAGATGGAGTCCATGCCTACGGTATCCATTTATACACCGGAAAATAGCGATTGCATTTATGAAATTGAATTAACATTTGACGATCATGGGTATCAAGAATCGCTATATGAGAAATTTGAGGAAATTTGCTTTCAATTCGCTTCAAGTTGTTCTTCCTGTGCTGAGTAAAAAAACGAAATTAACTTATTATACAAAGAGTTGTACGCACAAACGGATTGTAATTTTTGGGGTGATTATTATACCTATACCAGAACCGAAAGACCCTTACTGAACATGGTCTACTACTACAACGGAATCGGCTTATATGGGTATTATGGTGCCGGAACAGCAAATATCTGCATAATTCCAATGACGCAGAAAACTCTTATTCAGTTTGAGCAGGAGGGAATTGAAATTCGTGAGATCATGTAAAAATTTTCACTGCATTTCTTTTTTATAATTTTTATAATTGTCTTGTGTACAGCTTGTGAAATGCAAGGGACGAAAAAGATTCAGCCCAAATTGCACAACCATCTTCTGTAAAAGCAGTTCCATCTACTGATTATAGTTCGATTGAACGGCGAATAACGCAGCGGTGTGAAGAAATTGTTTCTTTTGTATTATGATCTTTACATATGCGCAGAAAAAAAACGAACCGGAATCTCCATGGGATGAACCTACTCTACAGCAAAGCAGCATTGATGCCATTGAGAGCCTGTTAATAGAAAAACAGCCTAGATGTCATTGATACAAATGGGGCTTATCCAGAATATTTGACAACCGCAGATCATTTTCAAGTGTTTTTGGACGTGTGTTCAAAGAAAGAGGATTCAGAACAAGAAATCATTTCAATCGCCAAAAGCGGAGCATTGAACTATCGGCTTTTTTTCTTATCAAGATGGCATCCCCTATGTCTACTTCAAGTATTATCCAATGGACAACAGCTCAAATGCCTATTTTGAGCCACATCGGGTTTTGGATTGGGAGCTCACAGAAAAAGGAAACTTCTTTTACAGAATCTACCCGGCTAATGACAAGCATTATGCTGACTACAGCTTAATTCGGATGAATGCACCGGATTTGACATTATATGATATGACCATGAAATACATCTGGGCTGGTGATTACATGGCAACGAATATATTTCTTGTCGATTGGACAGAAGATGACTTTGAAAGTCTCTGTTTCAATGATTTGTGGGATGCTTTCTATTATGATTGCTATGGACAACAATTTGACCCCGATGGATATGATTATGAGCCAGAACGACGGTGTTATATGATTCCGTCTGCTCAATTTGAAGAAATAGTTCTACCTTACTTCAATATTGAACTCGATGCCTTCCGGCAGATGGCGCAATATGATGCCGAGAAAGATGGCTATCCTTGGCGAAAGATTGTAACAAATGATCTGGTTTTTCTCTATTAT
>VOFC01001473.1_pt1 | contig 18329 bp, 39 predicted proteins | sample 5384161 | NCBI WGS metagenome assembly VOFC01 (sample SAMN12384722, study PRJNA508395) | human gut metagenome | isolation source: healthy gut B | host: Homo sapiens
GTTTCAAAATTGAACAATTAAATATCACTAATCGTTGGAAGACAAACAATCCGATTTCAAGTTTAGCAGCTCCTGTTGGAGTTCACAAAAATGGTGATCTTTTCAAGCTTGATCTACATGAAAATTTCACGGACCGCATGGGTTGGTCGCTGGTATGACTGGTTCCGGCAAATCTGAGTTCATCATTACCTATATTTTATCGATGGCAATTAATTATCATCCGTATGAAGTGGCATTTGTTTTAATTGATTATAAAGGTGGTGGCTTAGCTGGTGCTTTTGAAAATAAGGAAACAGGTGTGAAATTGCCACATTTAATAGGAAGCATTACTAACTTGGATACAAGTGAGATGAATCGTTCTCTCGTTTCTATTGAATCTGAATTAAAAAAGACGTCAAAAAGTATTTAATCAAGTTAAAGACAAAACAGGCGAAAGTACTATTGATATTTATAAATATCAAAAAATGTATCGTGAGGGTGTCGTAAAAGAACCAATGGCACATCTATTTATTATTAGTGATGAGTTTGCTGAATTAAAAACCCAACAACCTGATTTTATGAATGAACTTGTTTCCACAGCCCGTATTGGCCGTTCATTAGGAGTACACTTGATTTTGGCAACTCAGAAGCCAGCTGGTGTTGTAAACGATCAGATTTGGTCAAATTCTAAATTTAAAGTTTGTTTAAAAGTCCAAGATAGATCTGACAGTATGGAAATGCTGAAAAGACCAGAAGCTGCAAGTATTAAAGAAACAGGCCGCTTTTACTTGCAAGTTGGTTATAACGATTTATTTGACATTGGACAATCTGCTTGAGTGGTGCAAAATACGTACCAAGTGATATTGTATTGAAGAAAACGGACACATCTGTCTCTTTTGTTAATAATATTGGTGCTGTCATAAAAAGTGTAAATGATATCATAAAACAAGATAAATCAAAAGATTATGGAGATCAATTGACCAATATTGTAAAATATATTTATGAAATTGGTAAAAAAGAAAATATAGAAACGAAGCAATTGTGGCTTGAAAGTTTACCAGCTGATATTTATCTATCTGATCTCCGCAAAAAATATAATTATAAACCAATACCAAGTTTAGTTAATCCTATCATTGGTGAATTTGATTTGCCAAGTAAACAAACACAAGGACTATTAAATCTGGATTTGACGCATGAAGGAAATACTTTAATTTATGGCCAAAGCGGAAGCGGTAAAGAAAATCTATTGGCTACCATTTTATTTTCTATTGTTTCAGAAAACACTCCATCCGATGTAAATATTTATATCATTGACTTAGGTGCTGAAACATTACAGATGTTTAGAAAAATGCCACATGTTGGCGGTGTTTTAGGAATAGATGATTTTGATAAAATAATTGATTTGTTTACCATGGTAGATGATGAGATGACACGTCGTAAAGAACTTTTCTCAGACTATGGTGGTAGTTTTACAACTTATAATGAAAGTAATGCAAATAAAGAACCATTAATTGTGATAATTATTAATGGCTATGATAACTTTAGCGAATCATTCTCTCGCATTGAAGACGGAATTCAAAACTTTATTCGTGATGGTGCGAAATATGGTGTTGTATTTATTGTTACAACGATTACTGCAAGTGCAGTACGAGGAAGAATGCTACAATACTTCAATCATAAGATTGTAATGCAAATGACTGATGCATATGCTTTCCGTGATATTTTAGGAGCACCTAGAGGTTTTTCTATTGCCAAAGTATTTGGGCGTGGAGCATTGAAACATGATGGTAATGTTTGTGAATTTCAAAGCGCATTCATTTATGATAGAAAATTAATTAACGAAGTAGTCAGAAAATCAACTGAAGAATTGAATAAAGTATATACTACTCGAGCAATAAAAATACCAACTATACCTGACATTGTGAGTGTGAATGAATTCTTAAATGAATCCGTTCAGTTAAGCGCATTGCCAATTGGTTATTCATTAAATACTAAATCAATTTATACATATGATTTCACTAAAAATCATTTTACTCCGATTTTATTTAATGATATTCGCGCTGGGATACCTTTTGTGCGCGCCATTATTAAGGAAATGAAAAATTGTTAAAAGATACATCGATGCAACTAATTGATTTTGCTCATATTTTAGAAGTGCCTATTCCAGATATAAATTGTACAAATTCTGATTTTGATGATGAGATTGCAAAGATAAAAAAATGAAATAGACAGCAATTTAGATCGAAACACTGATTTATTTCTTGTTAGGAATGGGAAATATTAGAAATGTATTAAATGCCAATAGTATAGCAACAATCAACACACTCATGATGAATACAATGAAAAGCGGTTCTGCCTATTTCATTGTTGTGGATAATTATCAAGGTTATAAGCAATTACAGCTTGAACAATGGTTCCAAGTTCAAGTTAATTCAGCATATGGTATTTGGGTTGGTGAGGGATTTGATAATCAAACATCAATTCGTATTAATAATTTATCTGCGCAAGATCGTCAAAACAAATATCCTTATATGGCACTTCCAGTTGTTAATGGCCAACATGAATTTATCAAGTATGTAACTGATGAAGTTCCTAAAGAGGTGAATAGTAATGAAAAATAAGATTTTAGTAGAAATTATCGTTCCTGATATTGATCAAAGCTATGAAGTTTTTATTCCAATAAACAGAAAAGTTGGAAGTGTAATTGAACTTTTTAAATCGTGCTATTTTAGAATTGAGTGATGGCATTTTTTTAAGGGCGATAATAAAACTTGCTTATATGATAAGGAAACTAATTTACAATTAGATATTAATAAAACAATTGCAGAATCGAAAATTAAAAATGGTGCAACGTTGGTGCTATTTTAAAAGGAGGACTTGGTATGAAAATTAGTAATTTTAAAGCACCTGGTTTATTTGATAAAAACAAAGAAATATAAAGTTAGAAAGTTGCCAATTATAGCAACCCTTTTAACGCCATTAATAATTTCAAATGCATTTCGAGTAGATGAGTCCAATCTAGGAAAATATATTGCACAAATTGATTCTCCCAGTGTAGAGACGGGAGTTATTGCAAACTCCTACATCGACATTAAATTTAGATAGTGACGACACGGATGAATTTTACGAATCAAATGCTGATAATAAAACGACAAATGGAGATGTACCAATACTGATAGATGGCTCTGAAGAATTATTAAAAAGTCTTTGAATCAGAATTGAACGAAATACAAAATGAATATGAATTCGCAGATTATTATGATATTGATGAATGTTTAAATGAATATCAAAAATCTTTTAATGCAAATCAAAAAGTAAAGCACACCGGAAAACTAAAAGAGTTATCAGTTGATGAACTTTATCAAGCCGTTTTAAAAAACAATGAGGCAGAGTTTGCTAAATCATCATATGAAAGAGGCAATTTGTATAAAGAGCTGGATAATGATGACATTTATAAAATATGCCAAATCATTATAAAAACGATTAAAAGTGAACAGACTTCACCAACGTTTGATTTTAGATCGTACTTTTTATGTGTGCTATCTAATTTAAAAATTGTGAAAGATACAGGGACAATTTCTGTTGCTGGTGTAGACTCAATTTATATTTAAAAGTAAATCCAAATATGGTTTCTGTCTTTTCAATCATGACATCTAATTCTAAAGAGGAGTCGTTTGAAGAAACGATTTGCCATGAAGCAGAACATTTAATTCAAATGTATTGTCCTGATATGACAAAATATGGAAAAAAAACATTGGGATTTCATTCGAGTCTGATAATGTAAAAGTTAACGGCTTATCAAGTATTTGGTTAAATGAGGCAGTTGCTGAAAAAAAGGATCAGCTATAGCAGGGGAAAAACCTGAAACTTACTTATATCAGTTGGGCTATGTTTATGCGTTAGAGGCTGCCGCAATCATTGATGATGATAATTCAAAGGATTGTATATGCGATTTGACGTATACTAATGATTTGAATGAACTGTATCGTGTATTCAATTGTGAAACAGAAGAAGAAAAAAGAGAGATTCTGAACATGATGTATTCTATCACCATACAACAAGATGGACCAGAAGACTTTTATGATGTTTATCCAGGAGAAGAAGAACAAGATGGAGTTGCTATTTTACAAAGGAATTTAAGAGGAAGTATATTTACGACTTTAGCACAAAAATTTTATAGTAATCTGGCAAATGAAATTCAAAAAGAAGATGCAGTTACATTACAAGATGCATTCTTTTTAATATACAATTTTGAGCGAGTTACAAGTCTAAAACGCAGTATTCGCAAGAAGTATCCTATGAAAGATATAAGGAATTTCTAAATAATTATGTAAAAATCCAAGATTCATTTTTTGAATATGTTGCAGAAAGCAATAATATGTCATATGATGAAGTACTGAATCGATATGAACAATATGCTTTTGCATACGAAAAGTAAAACATCTGGAATATCTAATGGGGAAGAAGGATATAACTGTACATTGAAGTGGTTATCGCAAGATAAAATTGATGAATTAAAATCAAGTTTGGAGTTTACTCAAGAAAATAGTACAGGCACAATCAGAAGTGTTGTAGCAGAAAGAAATTTGACAGACAAAATGATAAAAAGCTAAAAAAATACTTGAAAAAAAATGATGAAATATAATATGCTTTACTTAAGATAGGATTGGAAACTTATCGACTGTATTAAATGAATTTGGAGGAAAAAATGAATAACACAACCGGAATTAATGAAAAGGGTTAGACAATTTAATTCTAAAATTGCATGATACTGCTGACCAAATCAACTTAACGTTAAATGCGATTGAAGATTTAGTAGAAGGAACGAATGAGTATTTTGTTTGTGAAATGGGGAATCGATTTAGAAATCATTTCCATGAGCAAAAACCGAACTTTCAGACTATATGCGAAAATATTATTACATATAGTAACGATTTGGTAAAAAGTAAAATATAAATTCCAAGAAAAAGATATGCAAGATTCCAAAACAATTCAAGAAAATACAGTATCGACAGTCAATACTATTAATAAAAAAAGATATAATGGGAGGAATAAAAGATGGCAATAACAATTGAAGGTTTAACACAAGGTTATGATAGCGTTGGAGCAGCAAAATATGTTGTAGATTTAAATATGCACGTTATTACAGAAACCAAAGCATTATTAATGAAAACGCAAGAAGTAAAACAAGCTTTGCAAGCAGGATGGGTAGGACAATCAGAAGTAAATTTTGAAACGAACTTAGATAATACAGTTCAGAAAGTAAGTAAAACTTTTAGATGAACTTCAATCAGCGTTTGAAGCTCAATTTAATGAGTTAAGTTCTTCTTGGGCAGAAGCCGACCAGAATTTAGTTCAAGTAGTTAACGAGTAAGGAGGAAGTAGAATATGGGTACATGGAAAAATGCAGTTGAACAAGTTTCAGCAACTGCCGTTCAAGGAGCAAATTTAGCAGTTAGTAGTTTTGAACAATTAGTACGTAATATTGCCGGTGGGGCAGGTGGAGTTGCCGGAAGTATTTGGAATTCTGGAAGTACTGTTGTCGGAATTAATGTAGGTAAAATTCCAGATATGCAAGCTGCAATTGATAAGTATGTTAAAGGGTTAACAGACCATTTATCACAAATTAATTCACAATTAGATACGGATACAGCATTTAAAGGACAATATGCAGCAGAAGTAACAAATTATGTACAAGCTGTTACAACTGCATGTCAAAATGTTGTTTCTCAATTAAAAGCATTCGATGATGAGTTAACAAAAGTACAAGAGGCTTATACAGAATACGACAAACAACTATCTGAAAGTATCCAAGGTTCATCAGATGAGGTTTCACAAGGTTCTCAAGCATATACTGGATCAGAACAAGCTTAGGATAATTCATTATGGCATTATTAGATGATTTAAGAAGAGAAAAAGCACAGTATGAATCGCTAGCTGAAGTGGTGTCCAAAATAAGTTCTAAATTAAGTATGTCTATTTCAGCGCTAGAGCCTGCTGTTTCTGGAATGAGTTCTGCATATACCTTAAATGGTTACGATGCTGATAATGGAAAAATTAAATCTTGTACCACAAAGTTGACGACAATGTCTGATACATTAAACAGTGGTGTAATTCCTACAATCAATGCTAAGATTAGTGAATTAGATGGCAGAATTAAAGCCGAAGAAGAGCGAATTCGTCGGGAACAAGAAGAAGCGGCAAGACGTGCGGCAGAAGAAGCAGAAAGAGCTGCACGTGAGCAGGAGGAACAATGGAACGGTTAAATATTGACACAGAAAGAATGCAATCATGTGGAAGCGATATAATACGCCTTTACCAATGAGTTATCCAATACAATTGCAGAAATGTATAAATATATTAATAATATGCCAGATGTAACATTAGAATGGGTTGGTACACCTGCAATACGTTTTGTTCAAAAATTGAATAATGATCGCATTGATTATAATAAATTTATTGAAGAATTATCAAAGTATGGTGTTTTTCTTCAAAATGCAGCGGTTCAATTGAATGATACTGCAGGACGACTGAGAGTTTGAGGTTTATTATGAGAATAATTTATGATAGTGAAGTATTTAACAATACCGTTAAAAGAAATTTAGTAAATGCAAATGACAATTTGTCTTCTACTATTTCTGAATGTGGTAACATTAGCATTCCATATGGATTTAGTTATTCTGATTTTTTTAAATTCTTTATCAGATAAGTTAAGTCAAGTAAATAATAATGTGCTAGATTTGATTAATTGGATTAACAATTGCGAAGCTACTTATAGTCAAACAATCCAAGCACTTGATATAAGAATAAAATTAATCAATAATAATGTTTTGCCAAAAGCGACTACAATAATACAGTCATAATTAAAAGCAAACAGAAATGTTTGCTTTTTAATAAATCAACTTGAGGAGGTTTCAATGAAGGAAAAATATTTACCAATTGGAACAATATGTCAAATTAAAGGTAATATCAATCGAGTTATGATAAAGGGATATTATGGTCGAACTTATAATAATGTAATCAAAAAATTATGATTACATCGGTTGTAAGTATCCAGAAGGTGATTTGCTTTCAAACGGTAATCTTTATTTTAATCACGAAGATATTATCAATGTTGTATTTAATGGATATGAATCGAATGAGTTTAAAGTATTAAATGGAATTTTATATTCATTAGAAGGAGACACTAGCAAGATTGTTAAACCCAAAATTGATACTGATTCCATTTACAGATTTGACGAAAATGGAGTTGTTATTTTTGAAGGGAAATCCTCTCTTGAGACTAGCACTAAGCCAGTTATAGAGGAAGCATATACAGTATCAAATAAGGAAACAGAAGTACCAAATCCTTTTTTGAAAAATTTTGATGATATAAAGGTACCAAAGCCAAATTCAATCGAGATATATTTAAAAATATACTTTTGATGAAAATGTCACTGTAATCGATGAAGAAATAATTGATAATAAAAATAAGGAAAGCGAGTAATTCGCTTTTTTTGTGTAATTTTGCAAATGTATTTTTTATTTTATAGAATTTTTGTTATAATGTAAAAGCGTAGGTGTATTATGAAAAAGATAATAATTTTGCTCTTAACCTGCTTTTTTACTAACAGGATGCACGGTTACTCGAATCGATAATTTAGAAATTGGAGATTTAGTAAGTGCCATTCTAAGTCAAAATATAACGCTAGAAAATACAAATGCAAGCGGATATGACTACTATACGCCAAAAGGAGTATCGATCTTAAATACAACCGATAATAATGTTGAATTTATCGATAAGATAGGCAATAAATATTACCTATATGTAGATGTCGTATCTTACTATCATAAAAGTAGAAAGCGAATATCCAGTATGTGATAATTGCTTTTTATTCTAGTGCATTGTCTTACAATGATAAAACAGGTTATTTAGAAATTAATGAAATTAATGACAAATATTTTATTGAAATGATGTTTCACTATGCAAAAGTAGAAACATACATCGAAAAAAGATTCACTGAAGGAAGTTCTTTCTTCCATTTCGACGATTTTAGGAAGTATCGATTATAAGGATGCAATTCTGAATACGTTGATTGGAGAAAACATGTTAAACTATAACGAACTAACTTTTGATATCTTTAAACCAAAACGTACTACCGGCAATTTCTCTGACTACATTGAAGGATATGATAAATATGAAGATGTAGACAATGAATTACCTGATGAAGATAGTATTGATATCGGGGAGGAAAGTTAATATGGGTTTATTTGACAAAATTAAAAACGCATTATTTGAAGAAGAATATGTAGAAGAAGAGGAAAACCAAAAAAAAAGAATCGAAACCAGTTGAAACGAGAGCAGAGAAAAAGCTGCTAAAGAAAATCGTCGCCGTGCTGAAGAAGAAAGTATTAAGGATATTAAGCCAGCTGACTTAGATATGGAAAATACAATTCCACAATCGGAAGAACAGCCTGAAGGAATGAGAGAATCTAACTTTAAATTATATGAGGATGATGATTTTACAGTAGAGCAACCTCCAAAAAGAGAAGTAGTCCAAGAAGTAAAAAGAGGAAGTTGTAGTAGAACCTGAACCAGAAGTGCAACCTTTGTATCAAGGTACAACAACAGAAACGCTTTATCCTACATCGTCTTCTACTTCAAGAGTCGAAACTTTATATCATGAAGAAAAAACTTCTACTGTAACGGAGAAGAAAGAACCATATAGCAATAAGGATTATAAACCGTTGTACTCATATGGAGAAGAAAAATAAAAAGGTATTTAAACCGACACCAATTATTTCTCCAATTTACGGAATCTTAGATAAGAACTATAAAAAAAGAGGATGTTGTCGACCGCAAAGAAGTTAAGAAAAGCAGTAGTTATGTATCGACGAAAGTAGATATCGATTCTGTTCGTAGAAAAGCATTTGGTGGTTTAAACGATGATTTAAATTTAACTGGTGATGATACAATTAAGAAAGATCAAGAAGAAAAAAGAAGCCCAAAAAGCAGAAGAGGAACTAGAAGATAATCTACTATACGACATGAGCGATACCACGACAACTCCAGTAGTCAATAAAGTAACAGTTGCAGATGCCGAAGAATATTTTGATGATCTTGGGTTAGAATATAATATAGACTACAAAGATTCAAAATATGAACATGCTGCAGGTCGCCATGTAAGAGCATCAAAAAAGAAGAACCAAAGAAGGAAGAGAAAAAAGAAGAAAAAGTTGAAGAAGTAAAAACAGAACCAATCAAACCAAAACAGGCACCTAAGAAAGAAGCCGAAGATAATTTAGAAGACAACTTGTTTGATTTGATTGATTCAATGTATGAAGATAAGGAGTAGGATATGGAACTATTAGCGGAAGCATTACCAATCATTCTCTATTTTTTAGAATTGTTTTATTAGTTATTTTAATTGTATTGGCAATTAAATTGATTTCTACAGTCGATAAAACGAATCGAATTTTAGATAATGTAGAAGAAAAAAGCAGAATCTTTAGATAGTCTATTTACGATGATTGATCGCTTGACGGATTCTCTATCTCATGTAAGTGACGTTATCGTCTCAGGCATTATTAGTACAATTTCTAGGTTATTCAAACGAAAAGAAAAAAAAAGAAAATTGAGGAGGAAGATGAAGATGAGTAAAGATGGAAAGAAAAAATCAGGAATTGGTAAATTCGTAGCAGGTGCTTTAGTAGGAGGAGCACTAGGTGTATTATTCGCTCCAAGATCTGGTGCAGAAACGAGAAAAACTACTAAAACAAAAAATTGACGACTTGGTAGAAAAAGTGAAAGATATCGATCCACAAGATGTGGCAGATTCTATCACAATGAAAATTGAAGAGTTAAAGATGGAACTTGCTGATCTAGACAAGGAAAAGGTAATTGAAATTGCCAAAGAGAAAGCAGAAGCTATTAAAACAAAAAGCCGAAGAAATCGTCGATTTAGCAGTAGAAAAAGGAACTCCAGTTGTTCAAAAAGCGGCTGAAGATGTAAGACAACAAGACAACAAGCAATTAAAGTTACAAAACAAGTGTTAAAGAAATTAGAAGGAAATTAAAATTTCCTTTTTCTTTTGGTTTGACAACCATTTTTGTTTATGATAAAGTAAAACATATATATGAATTAGCGAAGAACAGGATTAGTAGCAACTTGGATGGAAAAAAAGAGATCTAATGGTAGGTGTGAATTAGACCAGAAAAGAAGCGAAATACAACCTGGGAGCTAAAACGAGTCATTCACGTTACGAATCTAGAGAGTATGAAGAAGTTCATAAAGCGAGGGTGGTACCGCGGCCATAGTCGTCCCTTATTTATGGGCTTTTTCTATTGAAGGAGGATTTTATGACAAACTGGGAAGAATTAAAATGGCGTGGTCTTGTAAAAAAGATGTCGCTGGTGAAGGAATTGAAGATAAAATTAATAACGAAAGTGTAACGTTCTATTGGGGAACTGATCCCACTGCCGATAGTCTTCATATTGGCCATTACAGTTCTTTAGTAACGGCTAAAAAGATTGATGCGGATGGGACATAAGCCAATCTTACTTTGCGGCGGAGCAACAGGAAGAATTGGTGATCCAAGACCAACTGCAGAAAGAGAAATCATTTCAATCGATACATTGAATCATAATATTGAAGGAATTAGAAATCAAATTGATCGTTTGTTTGAAGGAAAGGCAAAACTAGTAAATAATTATGACTGGTTCAACGGCTATCAATTTTTAGATTTTCTAAGAGATGTCGGAAAATATGTAAATGTAAATTACATGATCAATAAAGATATTATTAAAAGAAGATTAGAAACAGGAATTACTTATGCTGAATTCAGTTACATGTTAATTCAAGGATACGATTTCTTACATATGTATCGTACGATGGGATGCGAGATGCAAGTAGAAGGTAGCGATCAATGGGGTAACATTACAACTGGAATCGATTTAATAAAAAAAAATCGAAGGAAAAGAAGCATATGCATTTACGATGCCTTTGATTTTAGATGTCAACGGAAACAAATTCGGTAAAAGTGAAGGAAACGCACTTTGGTTAGATAAAACCAAAACCTCTAGTTATGAGTTGTACCAATACTTAATCAATACAGATGATCAAAAGTGGAAGAATATTTGAAAGTATTTACCTTCTTAACTCCAGAAGAGATTATAAATGTAATGGAACAACACAAAAAGGAACCAGAAAAGAGAATTGCACAACAACAACTCACAAAATGCATCATTACAGATATTCACGGTGAGGAAGAGTATGAGAAAGCACTAGCTATCAGCAAAGCATTGTTCAGTGGCAACATCAAAGAAATCCCAGTGGAGGAATTGGAAACGGCATTCAAAGGAGTTCCTAGCAGTGAACTTTCCAGTGATAAAAATATTGTCGATGTTTTAGTAGAATCTTCTATTTGTTCTTCTAAAAGAGAAGCACGCGAAATGATTCAGAATGGTTCGATTTCTATTAATGGTGACAAAGTAACAGACTTAGAATTTCTCGTAACCAAAGGAAGCGCGTTAGGTGGAAAATACACGATTATTCGTCGTGGTAAGAAAAAATATCATATGTTAATTAGTAAATAAAGTTCCAATGATGGAACTTTTTTCTGTTATAATGAATAACGTTAGTAGTAAGGTGGGATGATGGATGAAAAAAGTAGTTTACAATACTGGAAATTTAGAAATGAAAGAAATCGATGATTATGTAAAAAAAGCACGAGCTTTTCTTGTAAACGATAATGACGAAGTGTTACTGGTTCGTTATGCTAATATGTATATGTTACCAGGCGGCTCTGTTGAAGAAGGACAAGAGACATTTTTAGAAGGATTAAAAAGAGAACTGCTAGAAGAAACGGAATAAGCAATTATACAGTAAGTGAAGAACCGTTTTTAGTTATTCAAGATTATATTAGAGATTATCCAAAGCGGGATAATGTTGGTACAACAAATCGTTACACAGAAACGGAGTTTTTCTTACTTCATACAAGTCAAGGTATCGATTCCAGCCAAATTCACTTGACAGAAAGTGAACAGAAACGAGGATTTCAAGCAAAATTTGTTCCAGTCGAGCTTCTTTTCTACGTTGATTCAAATGACTCCAAGTAATAATCCAAAAACAAGTACTTTGTAAGAGAATTGGAAACAGTACTAGGTAATTTGCCGGATGAACTACTCGAAAAGGTAAAAAGATAAAAATTAAAAAATATCCACAAGAACTGTAGATATTTTTTAATAAAAAGAAGAAGTTTGTGAATAACTTCTTTTTTGCTACTCTTATTTATTGTAGAATTCAACGATAGCAGCTTCATCGATATCAGCGCTTAATTCGCTTCTTTCAGGTAGTCTTACATAGACACCAGCTTTTTTTAGCAGGGTCAAATGTAACGTATTCTACACGTTTTGTAACGCTTTCTAAAGAAGCATTAGCAGCTTTGTGATCGAATGAATTTTCTTTCAAAGCAATTGTAGAACCAACTTTAACACTGTAAGATGGGATATCTACTTTCTTGCCATCTACTGTAATATGTCCATGGTTAACTAATTGTCTTGCACCACGTCTTGTCTTAGCGAATCCCATACGGTATACTAAGTTATCTAGACGAGACTCTAATAATCTTAAGAAGTTCTCACCTGTAATACCTTTCATCTTTTGAGCAGTTTCAAAAAGTTTTTCTGAATTGTCTTTCGTTAAGACCGTACATAAATCTAACTTTTTTTGTTTTTCTTTTAATTGTAAACCATAGTTAGAAAGTTTTTTGCTCTACGACCATTACCATGTTGTCCAGGGCCGTAAGGACGTTTTACTAGTTCTTTGCCAGTCTCTAAAGTAGAAAATCCTACACGACGAGACTTTTTTGTAACTTGGACCAGTATATCTTGACATGTTTCTTCCTCCTTCAATCAATGTTTTCCATAAACGTTGAATGCTATTTTAAAATACTTAGGGAGTTCTTTTTAATACGTTCACAATTGACAGCTTGTTGCTACTAGTAAACGGAAAGAACACATTAAATATTCTAAAATAGGGCTGTCAAACGAATATGCAATATAGATTATAGTAGAAAAACCCTTGATATGTCAACAAAAAAATTGAGGTTTCAATCCATTTCTAGTAAGATAAATCAAAATTATAGAGAAAAAAACTCGAAATTTATGATAAAATGATTATGAATACTAGAAAATACGAGGTGAAGTCCATGACGACGGGTGTTTTATTGATTGTTGCAACCTATCTAATCGTCGCAGTCATTTTGGTTACCATTATCCTGCACTTGATCACCAAACACCATCAAACAGAAATAGAACGAGAAGTGGAACAACTAGATAAGGAAAAGAACTTGATTGCCAGCACTCCAGTTCTATCCGAACTTTCTAAAGTGGAAGCCATCGTAAAAACGACAAGATGGAAGAACGGTACAAAGATTGGCAACGTCGTTTTGAACAAATTAAAGAAGAAAAAATTAGTTCGAATCAACGATATGATTATCGACTTGGATTTGTTTGTTGAAAATAAAGATATTAAAAACTTACGTTTAAAGATTGCTAAGACAGAGATGGAAATATACAAGGCTCGTACAGCAGCCAATAAGTTATTGTCAGAAGTTCAAGAGATTACCGTAAGTGAAGAAAAAAGTATCGCCATATCATTACAAAATTAAAGACGAAGTACCGCGAACTTTTAAAAGAATTTCATGATCATGAGAGTGATTACAAGGATATTAAGGATGCCATTTCTCTTCAATTTGAAAATATCGAAAGAAGATTTGCTGATTTTGAGGAGACAATGGAAAACAATGAATATAGTGAAGTTGTACACATTGTAAAAGCTCTAGATACGATGATTAGCCATATGGGAATTGTCGTAAGTGAAGTTCCAAATTTAGTTTTGTTAGCAGAAGAATTAATTCCAAGACGAATTCTAGAAATCAAAACACATCGGAAACGATGATAGAAAGTGGATATTCGTTAGATTATCTAAATATTCCATATAATATCGAAGCATCTGAAAAAAAAATATCAGTAACATCTTAGACCGCATAAAAGTATTGAACTTAGAAGATTGCATGTTTGAACTGAAGACGATGTTAGACTACTTAGATTCTTTATTCAATGATTTTGAAAAAAAAGAGGCGATTGCTAGAAAAGTATACGACGAAAACGTCAATGCTTTTGAGGAAAAATTATCTAAGATTAATTCTCTATTAGAAAACATTTACGTTCAAATGCCAGACATTAAAAAACATGTATGATTTTAAAAGAGAATGATGTGAAGGTAATCAGATTAGGGCAATCAATTAAAAAGCATTGTTAGAAGGTGTGAATAATCACGAAACGCCTTATTCCAAAGCAGCGAGAGTTGGAGACGATTTTAATTTTTTGAATACGTTAAGGGATGATGATAAAGTGGCAGTATGGATGATGATGAGACACGCAAAAAAGAACAAAAAGACGAACTTGCTAACTTATTAAAGGAAGCAAAAAATAAGATCAAGAGTTATAAACTACCAATTATAACAGATAATTATTATGTGGAGTTATCAGAAGCAAAAGAAGCAATTGTGAAATTGAACGAGAATTAAACAACAAGCCAATTGTCATTAAGACGTTAAACACTCGAGTTGGGATACAGCGAGATTTAGCAATTAAATTGTATAATACGGCGAATGAAATGGTTAAAACGGCTGAGATGGCGGAAATGGCAATCGTATGGAAACCGTTATCGAAGTGATTTAAAAGAGATTGATACGGGATTAACGAATGCTACAACACTGTTCTACAAAGGAAAGTATAGAAGTTCCTTGAATGTGCAACTATGCCATTGAATTGATGGAACCAGAAATCAGTAAAAGTTTAGTGAACTTGTATGGGGACTAAAGTAAGGAAACTTACTTTTTTCTTTTGGAAAAAATATATTTTATAGTTGCAATTAGAACAAACGTTTGATATAATGGCAAAGAGGAAATGGATGAATCAAGATAAATTACATTTAGTGAATCAATTATTTCAAATGAGATAATTCGAACAGTTTGGGACAAAAGAAAGTGAAAAATACTATATTAGTCATTGTGTGGATATAGTAGGGATTGTTGCAGAAAGCGACAATCCAAGAAATTATTGGAAAGTTTTTTTAAACACCGTTTAAAAAAAAAGGAAGGTAATGAAGTCGGTTACAAATTGTAACCAACTGAAATTGAAATCTTCTGATGGAAAGTATTATAATACTGATGTGGTAGATATTGTGGGAATGTTTCGAATTATCGAATCGATTCCTTAGTAAAAAATGCAGAACCGATTAAACAATGGTTGGCAAAATTAGAAGTGAACGAGTAGATGAAACGTTCGGATCCGTCTCTTTGCAGCAGAACGGGCAATCGATTTGTATAGAGCCAAGAGGATATGATGAAAAATGGATTGCTAGACGAATCAAAAGGAATACAAGACCACAAAGAGTTAACAGATATTTGGCAACAAGGAGGAATTGTAGAAGGACAAGAATATGCAATTCTGACCAATGAAATTTATAAAGAGTGGTCCGGTATGACCGCAAAAAGAATACAAAGAATTACAGGTCTTCGCAAAGAGTCTTTGCGGGATAATATGGAGTATGGAAGTCATATTGACGGATTTATCGGAGGAAACAAATTCAAAAGATTGGCTCAAAAGCACAGACCAAAGGGATTGGAACAAAAATAAAGAGATTAAGTTAGAATGGGTGGACATGCTGCAAAAGTAGCAAGAGACGATATTGAAAAGAATTTAGAGAAAAGTGTTGTTACTAAGACAAAAATAAGTTGCATTACGAATATATAGACGAAAAGTGAGTCAAATTGCTAATGATAAAAAAATAATGCTTTGTTTCTTCAATTTTAACTTTTCATTTTAGCGGTTTTATGGTAATATTTTTTGAAGAAAACGAAGTGGCACAAGTCTTAGATATAACGGTAAAGGAGGAAGTATTATGGAACAAGTAATTTTAATTGAATACGGAGAATTGACAACCAAAAAAAGGCAATCGAAATTTTTTTTTGTTCAAACGTTAAAACAAAATATTCAAAGCTAAAACTAAAAACATTTCTTGTGAAATTGTTTCCAGATCCATCCAGAATGATGATTTCATCTGATAATTTATCAGAAGTTCAAAAAAAAAAATTAGGTGAAGTGTTTGGTATTCACGCATATCACATTGCGTATAAAACAGAAAGTACCGAAGAAACTATTTGTAAAGTAGAAATTAGAAGAGATTTCACGTATATTTATTCAGAAAAAATTGCTGGACTTGGTGGATATCAGTTGGGACACAAACCAAAGGAATGCTAATGTTAAGTGGAGGAATCGATTCACCAGTAGCAGGATATCTTGCTATGAAACGTGGAATAAAAGTAGAAGCAGTTTACTTTGAAGCTATACCACATACTAGTTTAGAAGCTAGAGAAAAAGTTTTAACTCTTGCTAAGAAACTTTGCTAAATATCAAACTGAAGTAAAAGTTTACATATTGTACCATTTACTAAAATTCAAGAAGAAATATATAAAAAATGTTAAGGTCAAGTAGCCAGTCAGACATTACACAGTATGCATGTTATTAATAATGTAACTAATTATCCAGTTATTAGACCAGTTGCTTGTTTTGATAAATTAGAAATAATAGATATAGCTAAAAAAATAGATACTTATGAAACTAGTATTTTACCTTATGAAGATTGCTGTACAGTGTTTGTACCAAAACATCCAGTAATTAATCCAAGTTTGGATGAATGTATTAAACAAGAAGAAAAAATAGATTATCAAGAGCTTCTTATAGATACTGTAAAAAATACTTTTACCTTAAAAATTAAAAATGAACAAGAAGAAAATTTAAAAGAATTTTTTAGGAAAAAATTACCATAAAAAAAAGATGTATGAAATTAGAAAAACTTCACATTCTACTAATGTAGGAGGTGAAACAATGACTAATTCAAGTAACAACAGTTCAATGAAAATGCGTGTTCCTGGTGCTAAACAAGCAATCGATAAAATGAAATACGAAATGGAAGATTTGTTGCAAGAAGCTAAGATTGGATTTTTTCAAGCTATGCAACACTTTTGATGTTACGAAAGAAACGCATTTCATATCGTATTGTATCAACGGAATTAAAATAGCTATTGGTCGCTTTTTTTGAAAAAACGCGAATCCAATTCGCGTTTCGCCAACTGTTATATCAAAAAGAAAAAAATAATGAAAAGAAGCATCTATTCAGTTTCAACAAAAGCAACATCGTATACCGAACCTATTTGAATTATCAAAAATAACTGGCATCCCTGTAAAATGATGTGAAAATGATTCTAACACTCTAAAATTTCTAGAACTGTTGATGAACCAATCCATGTTGATGATGACGTTCTATTAAAAGATATAATAGAAGATGATTCTGCATCGTTAGAAGAACTTTGTGAGGAAAAAAGAACATCGTGCAGGAAAATTTTAAAGTTATTCCCACCAATTAAGAAAAAGCAAACCAAAGCGCACAACCAAAAAGAGTTTAAATAACTAAACAAAAACGCACCCATCAAGAGAAAGAATTCGCTCAAATTGAACAAAATGAAATTCACAAAGCTACTTATGCGATTTTAATGATAAAGAGGTATACGAAGAACCAGTTGAGCTTCTGTCTCACGTAGCATAACAAGAGTCAAGACATAACGATTCCACTCACAAGATGCGCCGAGCGAAAACTAAAAAATAATCCAAAGTCAAAAGTACACCAGAACAGTACTTCACGCCTCATACGCCAATTTCAATCCGAACATCAATCAACACCGCCCAATCGTTACGGGCGTAATTAAGCAAACTACGTTCTCTAAAAGAAAAATTATCTGCGCAATGAGAATGCGCAGCAATTTTATCAAATTTTTATGAATCGAAACATTTCAAAAGCGGAAGTATCTTACGTTTACCACTCTTTCAAAGAAGCAAAAATTAACATATCAATACTTTGGCGAAGATTTAAATAATCAATGATTGGCTGCGTTGTAAGACAGTTCAAGAAGATACTATCTTGAGCAACTTTGTAATCCGACCTCTAAATATTGTATTTTCGACAAGTTCATCCACTTTCTCCCGATGAATAAGATGCAGAAGCCATTAAGGCAAAACTTTGGCAAACCCAAAACAACCATTAGAAATGATACCATTGTCAAGAAAAAAAAAATAGCATCACGAGTCATTAACATTCAATAATCGATAACAAGAAAGATGGGTAGAAATGCAATCAAAAGAAGCATTGAAATCACAGTTAGATAAAGAATTTATAAAAAAATATCGTTTTCGAAAGTTCTGAGTATAATAGGTCACAGCGTAAGCCTGTTTTGAGGAGCACCGA